>JADMIO011430565.1_pt1 | contig 26042 bp, 27 predicted proteins | sample 8958161 | NCBI WGS metagenome assembly JADMIO01 (sample SAMN16585339, study PRJNA669376) | soil metagenome | isolation source: Crop rotation soil | place: USA: Cullars Rotation, Alabama | collected 2011 | reverse complement strand
GGCGTACTCGCGGCGGCAACGATGACGCTTGACGAGTTACGCACCGCCATCAACGAGGTGCAGTCGCGCACCGACGCGCCGTTCGGCGTGAACCTGCGTACCGATCAGGACGATGTCGGTGACCGAGTGCGGTTGCTGATCGACAGCGGGGTGCGCGTCGCCAGCTTCGCGACAGCGCCGCGCGAAGAGCTTGTGAAACAGCTGCGCGATGCCGGCGTGGTCACCATGCCGACGGTCGGCGCCGTGCGCCACGCTGAGAAGGTTGCCGGTTGGGGAGTCGACGCTGTCATCGCCCAAGGTCACGAGGGCGGCGGCCACACCGGGCCGGTTGCGACGACACTGCTTTTGCCGGCGATCACCAAGGCCGTCGACATCCCGGTGCTTGGCGCCGGCGGGTTCTACGACGGTCGCGGTCTCGTGGCGGCGCTGGCATACGGCGCGGCGGGCGTCGCCATGGGTACGCGATTCCTCCTCACCAAGGAGTCGACAGTCCCGGACGCGGTCAAGCGGGTCTACCTGGACACGCCCGTCACCGGGACCGTCGTGACGACTGCGATCGACGGTGTCCCGCAACGCGTCATCGAGACAGCCGCCATCAAGCGGCTGGGCCGGCTGCCGCGAGCGGTCACGAACGCGTTGCGCTTCCGGCGGCTCACCGGCACCTCGATGGCGGCGCTGTTGCGTGAGGGCCGGGCTATGAAGGCGTCCGGTGATCGCACGTGGGCGCAGGTCGTCATGGCCGCCAACGCGCCGATGCTGACGCGGGAGGCGATGGTCGCCGGCCGCCTTGACGCCGGCATCCTCCCGACGGGCCAGGCTGTCGGGGTGATCGACGCGCTGCCGACCGTCGCCGAGGTGATCGATGCCGTCGTCACCGAAGCGGAAGCAACTCTGATGCTCCTGGAGGCGTACCGATGACGCTGTTTCTCCACGAGGTCCACCGCGTGCGCGGTCGGGCCGAGGAGACGTTCGAGGCTGCGTATCGCGACGAGTGGATGCCCACGCTGGCCACGGACGGATGCGGCCGCCTGCTCTGGTACTGCAATCACGCGCACGGCAGCGGCCCCGCCTACAACATGGTCACGATCACCGCGATACGTGACGGCGCCGCGTGGGAGCACCTCGCCGATCGCTTGCAACGGGGCGACTTGCGTGAGTGGCTGCGCGGCGTCGACGCCATGCGGCACGGCGTGACGGCCAAGTTGCTCCGGCTCGTCGAGTGGTCGCCGATGAACGACCTCGACCTCGACGCGGTGCCGTCGTCGGGCGCCGAGCACGAGCTCAGCATCTACATGGAGGACACGGGCTGGCCGGCTGCGGCCCTCGACGACTACACGGGCTTCTGGGGCAAGACCTACTACCCGATGCTGACGAGCCGACCGGTCGAGCAGCGACTGCTCGACATCGTGGCGGTGTTCGAACCGGCCTTCGGCGCGGGCCGCCGGAAAGAGGCAACGTTGATGCAGAAGGTGATGGACCCCGGGCAGCTACAGCACCTTCTCACCCACGAGACGCCGCCGGAGTACAAGGCGCCGGGCACGTTCATGCACGACGCCCTCGAGTACCGCGACGAATGGGAGAGCAAGTTGCTGCGCACGTCGTCGTGGTCGCCGTTGTTCTAGTCACGTGACCAACGTCGTCCTGATCGTCGCCGACGACATGGGTTACGGCGACTTCGGCTGTTTCAACGGCGGCCTGTCGCAAACGCCGACGCTCGATCATCTCGTCGAAGACGGCGTATGCCTCACGCAGCACTACTCGGCGTCGCCGGTGTGTGCGCCGGCCCGGGCGTCACTGCTCACTGGCCGCTACCCGCAACGCACCGGCGCGCTCGACACGCTCGAACACCGCGGGCTCGACCGCATCGCGCTGGGCGAGCGCACGATCGGCGACGTGATGAGTGCGGCCGGCTACGTCACGGGCTTGGTCGGGAAGTGGCACAACGGCGCGTTCGACGCGAGGTTTCACCCCAACGCGCGGGGCTTTGACGAATTCGCCGGCTTCAGCGGCGGCTGGCAGGACTACTGGGACTGGCGCCTCGATCGGAACCGCAGCGTGTCACCCAGCGACGGGCGGTACTTCACCGATGTCGTCACGGACGAGGCGGTTGCGTTCATCCGCCGCCATCGTCGCGAGCGGTTCTTCCTCGTTGTCGCGTACAGCGCGCCGCACTACCCGTTCCAGGCGCGCGACGACGATCTGGCCGCGTTCGATGCTCTCGATGTCACAGCCGGCGTGCGCTCGATCTACGCAATGCTGCGCTGCATGGACCGCGGCATCGCCGCGATTGTCGACGAGGTCGACGACGACACACTCCTGCTGTTCACGAGTGACAACGGGCCGCAGTTCTCAGGTTCCGGCGACTACAACACGACGCGATTCAACTGCGGGTTCAAGGGCGCGAAGGGTCTTGTCTACGAGGGCGGTGTGCGGCTACCGATGGTCATGCGCTGGCCCAACGGCCTGGACTGCGCGCGCACGATCAGCGACCTCGTGCACTTCACCGACTGGTTCCCGACACTGGCGGCGATGGCGGGCGCCGACGTCAGCGCGCTGGCGCTCGACGGCGTGAACGTCTTACCGCTGTTGCAAGGCGAACCGACCGAGGTTCCCGACGTGCGCTTTTGGCAGTGGAATCGCTACGCCCCTATCGCCGAGTGCAACGCCGCCATGCGCGACGGGCCGTGGAAGCTCGTGCGTCCCGCGCTGCCGGCCGCAATGGCCGTGACGCCGGCCGACCTGGCGATCGACATCGACGTGAAGAACCGACCCGAGGCCTATCCCGCGATCATCGACGACCCGCTCCCGGTCGCCGAGCCGGGTGAGGCCCCGCCGGCGCAACTCTTCGATGTGGCCGCAGACCCTGGTGAGGAGCACGACCTCGCCGCCGCCGAACCGCACCGTGTCCAGCGAATGGAAGCCGAGCTCGCCCGCTGGTTCGAGGACGTCACCGCGGGCCTCTGAAGTGCTTCTGATTGGATCCGCGGAGCTGTGAGCTCCGCGGATCCCATCAGAAGCAAGACTGGCGCGGTGCCCTCGACAAATTGTTTCTGCGGTTTTGAGATCGCTGGCGACGACCGTGATGCGCAGGTTGCGGTTGGCTACGCCCATTTCAGCGAGATGCATCCGGAGATTGGGACGAGCGAAACCGGTATTCGCAACTTCCTCGAGCGGGAGGAGATGCTCACCGGCGGCGTTGAGCGGATCGAGGACATCGGCTCGGTTGAGGTTGTCGACCTGACGCCGGAACGCCTCGACGACGTGCTCGCCTTCTTCGATCACGACGCGTTCGCCGACTTTCCGGGATGGGCGGCGTGTTACTGCATGGCCCACCACGTCGAGGATGAGGCGGAGTTTCAAGTCCGCTCGTGGCAGCGCAACCGCGAGGACCTCGTAGCTCGCATCAACGCCGGCAAGACCACCGGCACGCTTGCATATGTCGACGGCAAGTTGGCCGGATGGTGCAACGCCTCAGCGCGCGCCGAGTATCCGCACTACGCGCGCGGCACTGACGACGACACCACCGGTGTCGTCACGTGCTTTGTGATCGCCGCGCCGTACCGCCGCCACGGCCTTGCGAAGTCGCTTCTCGACGGCGCGATCGACCAGTTCCAACGGCGAGGCATGTCCGCGGTGGAGGCGCACTGCGCCACCGTCGCCGACAACGCGGCCAAGGCGTACCGCGGCACCATCCCGCTCTACGAGGCGGCCGGTTTCACAGTCGTTTACCCGGGCGAGCAGACGACCGTCATGCGGAGGGAGCTGTAGCTCTACCCGAGGCGTTCGATGATGGTGGCGTTGGCCATGCCACCGCCTTCGCACATCGTCTGCAGGCCGTAACGCCCGCCCGTTCGTTCCAACTCGTTGAGCAGCGTGGCCATCAAGCGCGCCCCGCTGCAGCCCGTCGGATGGCCCAGCGCGATCGCGCCGCCGTTGACGTTCACCTTGGACATGTCGGGGTGGTGCTCTTTCTCCCACGCGAGCACGACCGACGCGAACGCCTCGTTGATCTCGACGAGGTCGATGTCGTCGAGCTTGATGCCTGACTTCTCGATGATGCGGCTCGTCGCGGGAATCGGGGCAGTCAGCATGATCACCGGATCGGTGGCGGCGACCGCGAACGACACGAAGCGGGCCCGCGGCCGCAGTCCGAGCGCATTCGCCTTCTCTTCGCTCATCACCAACACCGCGGCGGCGCCATCGGAGATCTGCGACGACGACGCTGCGGTGATCGTGCCGTCCTCGGAGAACGCCGGCTTCAGCTTGCCGAGACTTTCCAGCGTGCCGCCGCGGCGGACGCCCTCGTCAACGCGCACATCGCCGAGCGGGATGATTTCGTTCTCGAAGCGACCCTCGTCGATGGCCCGACCAGCGCGCTCGTGCGACTCCAGCGCGAGGCGGTCCATGTCCTCTCGGGAGACGCCCCACTTCTCGGCAATCATCTCGGCCGACAGGCCCTGGTGGATGAACTCGTAGCGCTGCAGCACACGCGGGCCGTACGCCTCGCCGGGGCCGGGTTCCATCGTCGAGCCGATCGGCACGCGCGTCATCGACTCCACGCCGGCACCGATGACGACATCCATGGCCCCGCTCATCACCGCTTGGGCGGCGAAGTGCACGGCCTGCTGCGCGGAACCGCACTGGCGATCGACGGTTGTCCCGGGAACCGTGTCCGGAAAACCGGCCGCGAGCGGTGCATTGCGTCCGATATTCATGGCTTGCTCGCCGACGGTCATCGTGCAACCCATCACGACGTCCTCGACCAGCGCGGGGTCGAGGTCGCTGCGCTCGACGAGCGCGCGCAACGGTTCGGCGGCGAGGTCGACCGGATGCCAGTCCTTTAACGCCCCGTTGCGCTTGCCGATGGGCGTGCGGACAGCGTCGACGATGACTGCGGTGGGCATGCCCGCCAAGGTACCTGCGCTTCGGACGCAATACCCCGAACTCACTCCGGGCTATTGCCTCCAGACATCGGGTTGCGCCTCGGCCGAGCGGCACGGCGAGTCGCTTATTAGCGTCGATGACATGGACTGGGGACGCGCTCGCGACGTTGTAGCCACGACAACGGCAGCGGTGATGGGGCTGCTCGTCGTTTCGGCGATCGCTCAAGCACAAGCAATCGGACGTGACGTGCCGAGTGGCAGCTTTATGCAAGTTGCGACGCAGGGGCTTGCAACGCCCATCATTCCGGCGTTTGGTCTCGCCGCAGTGCTGGCCGCACATTCCGGCGGGCGCGATGTACGAAGCGTCGTCGTTGCCTGGTTCACGACAATCGGTTCGGCAGTCGTTGCGCTTGGGTCCGTACTGCGCACGGTTTACGTTCTCGGCGTCGACGTGTTCGGCAGCGGACAGTCGTTCCTGGGGCGTCCCGAAGGCCCCGCGGCGCGTACTGCAGCGGTGGCGGTGACAGTTGCGACGGTCATCCTGGCGATCGGCACGCTTGGTGTGGCTCGCGACATCGTTGCTGTTCCATCCGTCGATCTACCGCCGGAGGAGTTCGAGGAGCGCTAAGAGGGATCGACGGGCCCTTACCGGCGGAGCCATGCGATGGCGTCCGGTGGTAGCAGCTCGGCGGCACGCGCGTCGATCATCGCCAGTTCTTCATCAGTTAGGACGCCGCGCCAGCGCTCGTTGGTGCCCTTGAAGAGGAACGCGTCGGCGCCGCCCTCGAAGGAGATGCTGAAGTCGCCGATCTCCTCGTGACGTTCCTTCATCGAGCTGAAGGTGCAGCGGTCGACAACCGCCGGCCACTTGTCATCTGGCACGTCGATGCCGAGAAATGCAGCTACGCGCCGCATCTCTCCGTCGAGGTCGGCCTTCAGATCGCTGTAGTGGGCGAAAAGCAGGTTCTCTTGCCCGCGCCGCTCCCAGTAGGTGGCCACGTTGTGGAAGATCCCGCCTCCCTCGAGCCAGCCGGGCAGCATCTCGTGCGCGTCACTCTTCGGAGGCATGAAGTCGAAGACGTCGCGTCGCATGTTGTTGCTGTGGTTGACCCACGACATGAAGGCGTCACGCGCGTCGCGGCCGACGTAGATGTACCGGCAGTCGTCGAACCACGGAATGCCGTCCGCCGCCGTGTGCGTCTTGATGCACCGGCGGTGCGTCTGCGCGTCGAGCCGAGCCAGCACGTCTTCGATTGGCGCCCGCTTGGCTTCCAGCCATGGCGAGAGGTCCCATACCGGCGCCGGTGAGTTGCCGTCAGGAAACAGCAGCGAGTTCACGATGGTCTGCATCCACGTGGTGCCGCACTTCGGTGGGGTGCACACGAAGATGTCGCCGGGCCGGTGCACGAACCCCGCCCACCGGCGGTTGTCAGACATCGGGCTGATGTATTCCTTCATCTCCTCCGAACGGTACGCGCTGCTCCATACTGATTGCGTGGGGTCGAGCGGGATCAAGCGCCGCAAGCCGAAGCGACGGCTGCGTCGGTTGAAGGCGTGGCATCCGAACGGCGACAGCGACGTGCCCCCGCACATCATGTGGCCGGCCGCCGGCGCCGGCTTCGAAGCGAGCCCGTGGAGCCCGGCAGGGCGTGCGCAGGCGAGCTGGTTGTTCACGCGCGGAATCCTTCGACGCGGAGGAGGACGGCGTGGCAGCACGATCCGTGTGTTCGCGTGGCTCCTTTTCGCGATGTGGTGCTTCTTTCTGATCTGGGCGGTCGTTTCGCTCGTGCGGTAGCGGCGCGCGTCGGTATTACTCCCGTCGACACAGCCACAATCTCGACGCGCGGCGTAGCCTCGCCGCGGTGGACAGGGTCCGGTTGGGTCGCACGGGTCTCGATGTGAGCGTGGCCGGGCTTGGTTGCGGCGGGCACAGCCGGCTGGGCCAGACCTACGGCGCGTCCGTGGATGACTCGGTCAAGGTCGTCGAGCGGGCGCTCGACCTCGGGATCAACCTGATCGACACCGCTCGCGCGTATGGCACCGAGGAAATCGTCGGTCGGGCCATCAAGGGCAAGCGCGACGAGGTCGTCGTGTCGACGAAGGCGTTGCTCGACACTGGCGACTCGTTGCGCAGCTCGTTGGAGAAGAGCCTCACGCGACTGGGCACCGACTACGTCGACATCTTCTTCCTGCACGGCCCCACGACCGACCAGTACAAGCGCTTCGGCGACGAGTCGATCGCCGAGCTGCAGTCGCTGCGCGACGAAGGCAAGCTGCGGTACCTCGCGATCAGTGAGCGGTTCGGCGAAGACCCCGCCCACGAGATGTTGCCCCTCGCGCTGGCCGACAAGTGCTGGGACGTCGTGATGGTGGGCTTCTCGATGATCAATCCGTCGGCGCGCCAGACCGTGTTCCCGCTCACCATCGAACAGGACGTGGGTGTCCTCGTGATGTTCGCGGTGCGGAAGGCCCTGAGCCAGCCCGACGAGCTCCACCGCGTGCTCAAGTCGGTGGGTCTTCGCGAAGACGCGCTCGACTTCCTTGTCGACATCGTCGACGCCGCCTACCGCTTCGCCCGTCACGACGGCGGCACCGATGTCGTGCTCACCGGCACCGGCAAGGTGGCCCACCTCGAGAGCAACGTGCGGTCGATCAACCGCCGCCCGTTGTCGGCCGCCTACCTCTCCCGCCTCGACGCGCTCTTCGGGAAGCTCGACACCCTCACCGGCAACTAACCCGTGCGCCGGAGGCGCGCAAAGTAGCCCTTGCCAGAACTGAGAACGTGTTCTAGGTTTCCGTTTGGAACTGCGACGAAACGTTTGCAGTAGAGAACGGAGAGAACACCCGTGAAGCTCGACCTGCTCTACGAGATCGACGTCCCGAAGCCCTGGAACGACGGTCCGCACCCGTACGGCCAGCGCATCGCCGAGCAGCGGGCGTACAAGGAGACGCTCGAGCAGATCAAGCTGGCGGACAAGCTCGGGTTCCACACGACCTGGCACGTCGAGCACCACTTCCGTGAGGGCCGCAGCCATTCGCCGGCGCCTGAGGTGATCATCGGGGCGCTGAGCCAGATCACCGAGAACATCCGTCTCGGCTTCGGCGTGACGCTCATGCCGCACGCGTTCACGCCCCCGATGCGCGTCGCAGAAAAGGTGGCGACGGCTGACATTCTCAGCGGCGGTCGAGTGGAGTGGGGCACCGGTCGCTCAACGCCGATGGAGCAGACCGCGTTCGGTGTCGACCGCGACGCGTCGAAGGAGATGGCTCAAGAAGCGATCCAAGCCGTCGTCGGCATGTGGGAGAGCGAGTACTTCGAGTTCCACGGCAAGTACCTCGACTTCCCCCGTCGCATGGTCACGCCCAAGCCGGTCCAGGACCCGCACCCGCCGTGCTGGATGGCGGCCACCTCCGACGGCAGCGCCGCTCTTGCCGGCTCGCTCGGTCTCGGCCTTCTCAGCTTCTCGATCATGCAGCCCATCCAGAAGATGGCCAAGCACATCCAGCAGTACCGCGAAGCGGCGATGCATCCGAAGCCGATCACGCGGGTGACCACCAACAAGGTGGCCGCGTACACGCTCGTGCACTGCGCTGACTCCATGGCCCAAGCCGAAGAGAACGGCATTTGGGACTCGGTGTGGTGGTGGTACAAGAACCTGGCCGAGTTCACAATCGAGTGGGAGCTCCCGCACATGTCGCAAGAGGAGCACGACGCCGTGTTCCCGCTGCTGCGCAAGCAGGCCGAGGGCACGCTCGACCCCAAGGTGTTCTCCGAGGCGGACATGATCATCGTCGGCGACCCGGAGCAATGCCTCGAGAAGATGCTCAAGTACCAAGAGCTCGGCGTCGACCAGCTCATCTGCTACAGCCAGTTCGGTCACCTGTCGCATGACTCGGTGATGCGCAACATCGAGTTGCTCGGCAAGGAGATCATCCCCGAGCTGGCCAAGCGCGAGGTCGAGGTCGAGGCGCGGGTCTTCCCGTCGACTGACACCACGCCGGACTATCTCGAAAAGGCTGCCGGGATAATTGACTAGGAGCGACGACTCCGAGATTCCCGATTACGTCGGGCGGCTGCGACTCGACGGTAAGGGCATCGTCGTGATCGGCGCCGGGCAAGGAATCGGGCGTCAAGCGACGCACGCGCTCGCGCAAGCGGGCGCGACGCCGTTCTGCGTCGACCTCGACGAAGGCTTGGCGACCGACATCGCCAAAGAAGTCGGCGGTCACGCGTGGGCGGGCGACGCGATCCAGCGCGACTCGTCGCAGAAGCTGTTCAGTGACGCGCGGGACGCGCTGGGCAAGATCGACGGCGTCGTCGACATCGTCGGGATGGCGCGCTACGCGTCGTTCGCAGACATCGACGACGACAACTGGAATTGGCACTTTGACATCGTGTTGCGGCACGCGTTCTTGGCCATGCAGCACGGCGCGGCGGCGATGAAGGAGACCGGTGGCGGCGCGATGGCGTTCGTGGCATCGGTTTCGGGCATCACGTCCGCGCCCATGCATGCCGCGTACGGATCGGCCAAGGCGGGGTTGATGTCGCTGGTGCGGTCGGCCGCCGTCGAGTTCGGTCCTGACAACGTTCGGGTGAACGCAGTCGCGCCGGGCATGGTGTGGACGCCGCGTATCTCGGCCTACGTCGACGAGGCCGGCAAGAAGCGCAACCAGCAGAACGCACCGCTGCGACGAGTCGCGCTGCCGGCCGACATCGCCGGCCCGCTGCTGTTCCTGATGTCGGACCTGGCCGGGTTCGTGACAGGCCAGACGCTTGCCGTCGACGGCGGCGTCGGCGCCAAGTTCCCGTACCCGATGTTGGGCGGGTAGCGGATGGCACGCCCCGCACCCGCCGTCGACCGCACGGTCGCACTTCTCAACTTCCTCGCTGCCCATCCGGACGACGAGTGGTCGTTGTCGGAACTGGCCCGCCGGCTTCACCTGAACAAGGCGACCGCCCACGCCATGCTCACCACGCTCACGGATTCGGGTTATGTGCTGCGTCACCCCGTCGACAAGACCTTCACCCTCGGGCCCGCGGTCATCGCCGTCGGGAACGCGGCGGCGGTGCGTCAGTTCGAAGTCGTCGACTTCGCGCGCGGCGAGATGCAACTCCTCGCGGACGACCTGCAAGCTCGTTGCATAGCCAGTGCGGCCATCGGCGAGGAGATCGTTTTCCTCGCCGCAACGGGCGCGCCACAGCCGTTCGGCTTGCACATCCAGATCGGCGCCCGCGTACCGCTGGTCCCGCCGCTCGGCACCATCTTCGTCGCGTGGTCGTCGGCCGACGAGATAGATGAGTGGCTACGACGGCTGGGAGCCAACGCCACTGAGGCTGAGCTGCAGCGCTATCGCGACGTCGTCGAGACCGTCCGCGAGCGCGGCTACTCGATGGGCCTCGAAGTGCCGACGGCTCGCGGGCTCATCGCCGTCGAGGGCGACCGCAAGGGGGCGTTCGAGGAACTCGGCCACAGCGAATACGTGCTGCTCGAACTCGAGCACTCGGCCAGCTACCGGCTTAGCCATATCGCAGCGCCGGTGTTCGGGCCGGACGGGCGCGTCGCGCTGTCGCTCAACCTCATGGGGTTCCGGCACGAGCTGCGCGCCGAGCAAGTGCCGGATCTGGCCGCTCGTCTCACCGAGGCGACCGCGCGGGTCACCAAGGCAATTCACGGCAAAGCTGCGTAGATGACTGCGGACCTGAACGGTCGGGTTGCCATCGTGACCGGTTCGGCCAGCGGCATCGGCGCGGCCACGGTGCGGTTGCTCGAGGAGGCCGGCGCCAAGGTCGTCGGCGCTGACATCGCGACCGGTCTCGACGTGAGCGATCGCGGCGCAGTTGACGCACTCGTCGCCGACACAGTGGCGACACACGGCCGCCTTGACGTAGTTGCCAATGTCGCCGGGGTGTATCGCCGCGGCGACATCCTGTCGATGACCGACGAGGATCTCGACGCGATCTTCGCGGTCAACCTCAAGGGCACGCTCTACATGTGTCAGGCGGCCGCCAAGGTGATGGTCGAGCAGGGGAGCGGCAGCATCATCAACGTCGCGTCGGGCGCGATCGACACCGGCGCATCAGGTACGGGCGCCTACGCGATGAGCAAGGCCGCCGTCGTCCAGCTCACGCGCAACTTGGCCACCGAGGTTGGTCGCAAGGGAGTGCGTGTGAACGTCGTCGCGCCCGGATGGATCGACACGCCAATGACTGCGGCCACCGACGACTACGAAGCCATGCGCGACATGATGAGCAAGATGCAGCCGATCCGCCGGGTCGGCCAGCCCGAAGACATCGCGACGTCAATCGTGTTCCTCGCGTCGGACGACTCGAGTTTCATGACCGGCCAGATCCTGCGTCCCAACGGCGGCGTCCAGATGCCGTGGTGACATGGCGGACCATTCCTGAAGTTGTCACCCATGTGTGCCACGAGTACGGCGACCTGGAAGGGATGGTCGACGGCGAGCTACGGCTGACGTTCAATGAACTGGCTGAGCGGGCGGGACAGGCTGCGTACAGCGCGATCGACCTCGGCGTGCAACCCGGCGACCGGGTCGCCATCTGGGCGCCGAACATGTGGCAGTGGGTCGTCGCCGCGCTCGGCGTGTCAGGTGCCGGCGGTGTACTCGTGCCGATCAATACGCGGTTCAAGGCGGACGAGGCGCAGTACATCATCGACAAGAGCGGCGCCAAGCTGGTGCTGACGGTCGGTGAGTTTCTTGGGGTCAACTACCAAGAAATGTGCGGCGGGATGTTGCTGGACGAGTTCATCGGCCGCGACGCCCCGATCGTCGATCTACCCGAGGTGCGGGCGGACGACCTGTCGGATGTGATCTTCACGTCGGGCACCACTGGGAAGCCGAAGGGAGTGATGGCAACCCACGCGCAGACGACGCGCGTGTTCGAAACGTGGTCCGAGATTATGGGCCTGCGCGCCGGCGATAGGTACCTGATCGTTAACCCGTTCTTCCACACGTTCGGCTACAAGGCCGGGTTCATCGCCGCGTTGATGCGCGGCGCCACGATCGTTCCCCACGCCGTGTTCGATCCCGTGAGCGTGATGCAGCGCGTCGCTGAGGAACGCGTCACGATGCTCCCCGGGCCGCCCGCGCTGCACCAGCAGATCCTCGACCACCCCGATCGCGACAAGTACGACCTGTCCTCGTTGCGTTTGTGCGCGACCGGCGCGGCCGTCATCCCTGTCGAGATGATCCGACGGATGCGCGACGAGCTCAGCTACGAGACGATCATCACCGCGTACGGACTGACCGAGTCGACCGGAACAGTGTCGATGTGCCGGGCCGAGGACGACCCGGAGACGATCGCCACGACGAGCGGCCGGGCGATCCCCGACACGGAAGTGCGCATCGCCGATGACGGCGAGATCCTCGTGCGCGGCTACAACGTGATGCAGGGCTACTTCGAAGACCCGGAGGCGACCGCCGCCACGATCGACGCCGACGGCTGGCTCCACACCGGCGATATTGGCGAGATGGACGAGCGCGGCTACCTGAAGATCACCGACCGCAAGAAGGACATGTACATCGTCGGCGGCTTCAACGCATACCCGGCCGAGATCGAGCAGGTCCTGTCGCAGCATCCGGCCGTGAGTCAGGCTGCCGTCGTCGGGATGCCTGACGATCGTCTCGGCGAGGTCGGTCGCGCGTTTGTGGTGCTGCGTCCGAACCAGTCGGTCGGCGCCGATGAATTGATCGCCTGGTCGAAGGAACGGATGGCGAACTACAAGGTGCCCCGTGCGGTCGAGTTCGTCGATGCGCTGCCGCTGAACGCCAGCGGCAAGGTCTTGAAGTACGTGTTACGGGAGAAGCCATAGATGCGTGCAGTTGTGTACGACGGTGAGGGCGTCGAGCTCCGCAAGGATGTCGAAGCGCGCGACCCGCGGCCCAGCGAAGTACGGGTGCAGATCAAGAACGCGGGCCTGTGCCACAGCGACCTGAGCGTGATCGAGAAGGTCATCGAATTCCCGACGCCGGTTGTGCTCGGGCACGAGGGTGCGGGCGTGGTCGAGGCGGTTGGCAGCGCGGTGACAGGCGTCGAGGTCGGCGATCACGTCGTGTTGTCGACGCTGCGGTATTGCGGCCGGTGCTCGGCCTGCGCGCGTGGCGTGCCGACGCAGTGCAAGGCGAGTCTCGGACATATCAGTCGCGTGTTCACGGTCGGTGACACGCCGGCGTTCAACTTCGCCGGCACGTCGGTGTTCAGCGAGGCGACCGTCGTGCAGGACGTGCAAGCGGTGAAGATCCCCGAGGATGTGCCGTTCGAGGTCGCGTGCCTGGTCGGCTGTGGCGTGTTGACCGGCGTCGGCGCAGTGCTCAACCGGGCCAAGGTGGCGCCCGGGCAGTCGGTCGCCGTGTTCGGCATCGGCGGCATCGGCCTCAACGTGATCCAAGGTGCGCGCATCGCCGGCGCGTCGCGAATCGTGGCCGTCGACTTGTTGCCCGAGAAGGAGGAGCTGGCTCGCAAGTTCGGCGCCACCGACTTCATCAGCGACCCGGACGAAAAACTCCCGCCCGTCGACTGGGCCTTCGAGTGCGTCGGCCATCCTGCGGTCGTCCGACGCGCCCTGGATTCACTCGACTGGGGCGGCACCGCCGTGGCCATCGGTACAGCACCGCCGGGTGCCGAGGTGAGCGTACCGATCGGGCATCTGAGCCTCGTTGACCGCGGTCTCATCGGGTGCCGCTACGGGTCGGCTCGCCCGCATCACGACATCCCGAAGATGATCGAGCTCTACAAGAAGGGCGACCTCTTGCTCGACGAGCTGGTGTCGCGCACCTATCCACTTGAAGACCTCGAGCTCGCGATCGGTGATCTCAAGTCGGGCGCGCTGGCGAGAGGAGTACTCACCCCATGACGTTGTGGGAGCTGATCGAAACCGCGGCGCGCGACCGCGGCGGCGACTTGATGGTCGTCGATGAACACGAGCGCACGATGACGTTCGCCGAGTACCGCGACGCGTGCGAGCGAGCAGCGGCCGGACTCATGGCCTACGGCGTGGGTCCCGACGTCAACGTGTCGTGGCAGCTGCCCACGTGGATCGAGTCGTTCGTCCTCGTGGGCGCGCTGAGCCGGCTCGGCGCCATTCAGAACCCGATCCTGCCGATCTACCGCGAGAAGGAAGTCGGCTTCATCCTGCGGCAGACCAACGCGCGGCTGATGGTCGTTCCCTCCGAGTGGGGCGGCTTCAACTTCGAGGCCATGGCACGCGACATCGGCGTGGCCGACGTTCTCGTCGCCGACAAGCAGTTGCCAGAAGGTGATCCGGCGCAGCTGCCGGCGCCGCCGTCGGACGAGCACGCCATCCGCTGGCTGTATTACACGTCGGGCACGACGGCTGAGCCGAAGGGCGCGCAGCACACCGATGCGACTGTGGCCGCTGGCGCACGAGGAATGATCGAAGGTCTCGGTCTCGGGCCGAGCGATCGCCACGGGTTCGTCTTCCCCTTCACGCATATCGGCGGCGGCAACTTGTTGATTGCAGGGCTCGAGACCGGTCTCGTGCACTACATCGTCGAAGCGTTCGTGCCCGCAGTGGTCATACCGTTCTTCCAGAAGCACGACATCACGCTGGCGGGCGCCGGCACCTACTTCCACCAGACGTACCTCGCCGCGCAGCGTGAGCAGCCGGGCAGGCCGTTGTTCCCGAAGATCCGGGCCTTCTCGGGCGGCGGCGCCCCGAAGCCGCCGCAACTTCACTACGACATGCAGAAGGAGATGGGCGGCGTCGGCATCGTCGCCGGTTACGGCCTGACCGAGGCCCCCATCCTCACGATGTGCGGCGTCGACGACCCGTCCGACAAGCTGGCCAACACCGAGGGTCGGCCGAGCCCGGGCGTCGAGCTGAAGATCGTCGACGGCGAGATCAGGGCCAAGGGCCCGCAGATCTTCAAGGGCTATCTCGACAGCTCGCTCGACGCCGACGCGTTCGACGGGGACGGTTACTTCCGAACCGGCGACCTCGGTGAGCAGGACGACGGCGGCTGGCTCACGATCACCGGGCGGGTCAAGGACATCATCATCCGCAAGGGCGAGAACATCTCGGCCAAGGAGATCGAGGACCTGTTGTTCCAGCACCCGAAGGTGAACGACGTCGCGGTCATCGGCCTGCCCGACCCGGAATCGGGCGAGCGCGCCTGCGCGGTCGTCGTCGGCGATATCACGTTCCCGGAAATGGTCGGCTTCCTCAAGGAGCAAGGTTTGATCACCCGGAAGCTTCCGGAACAGCTCGAGCACGTCGACGCGCTACCGCGTAACGCCACCGGCAAGATCCTCAAGTTCGAGCTACAGGATCGGTTCAAGTGAGCGGCGTGGCCATCGTCACCGGTGCCGGCAGCGGTATCGGCCAGGCGACCGTCGCCCGCCTCGAAGCCGATGGCTACAAAGTCGCCGCGCTCGACATCAAGAACGCGCCGTACACCTGCGATGTGACCGACGAGGATGCCGTCCACGCGACCGTCGAACAGGTCGCCTCGCAGCTGGGCCGGCCGACGGCCGTATGCAACGTCGCTGGCATCGGCACGTTCGCGCACACGACGGACGAGACGCTCGAGGCGTGGAACCGCACGATCGCGGTCAATCTCACGGGCACGTTCCTGATGTGTCGCGCTGCACTGCCGTTTCTGCTCGACGGTGGTGGCGCCATCGTCAACGTCGCGTCGACCGCTGGCTTGATGGGTCAGCCTTACAGCGCGGCGTACTGCGCGTCGAAGGGTGGCGTCGTGCAACTCACGAAGGCGTTAGCTGTCGAGTACCTCGAACGGGGCGTGCGCGTGAACGCCGTCGCGCCCGGTGGGGTGGACACCCCATTGATCAGTTCGTTCATGCCGCCCGAGGACGGATCGCGCAAACTCCTCGGCCGGCTCACAACGCCCATGGGCTTCTGCTCGCCCGATGAAGTGGCCGGGGTCATCGCGTTCCTCACCAGCCCTGCGTCGCGTTACATGAGCGGTTCCATCGTCGAGTTCGACGGCGGCCTTACCGCGTAATGCGGTTCGCTCTTACTGATGAGCAGCGCGGCCTTCGCGATGAGTTACGCGCGTACTTCGCGGCGATGTTGCCGGACGACGTGCGGTACGCGCTGGGCGCGCCCGGCGAGGGCGGCACGCTGTACCGCGAGCTGATTCGCAAGATGGGGGCCGACGGCTGGCTCGGCATCGGTTGGCCCAAGGAGTACGGCGGGCAAGGTCGCCCGGCCACCGATCAATTCATCTTCTACGACGAGGCGCAGCGGGCCGGCGCGCCGATGCCGATGGTCACGCTCAACACCGTTGGGCCGATGTTGATGAAGCACGGCACCGACGAGCAGAAGGCGTACTTCCTGCCGAAGATCCTGGCCGGCGACGTGATGATCGCGATGGGCTACAGCGAGCCCGAGGCGGGGACCGATCTCGCGGCGCTGCGCACGCGCGCTGTGCGCGACGGCGATCAGTACGTGATCAACGGGAACAAGGTGTTCACCAGCGCGGCGCATGAGGCGGAGTGGATCTGGCTTGCTGCCCGCACCGATCCGGATGCGCCGAAGCACAAGGGCATCTCGATCATCCTCGTCCCGAGTGGCGCCCCCGGGTTCGCCGTGACGCCGATCTACACGGTCGGCGGCATGCGTACCAACGCCACCTATTACGAGGACGTGCGTGTTCCCGTCACCAACCTCGTGGGAGAAGAGAACGGCGGGTGGCGCCTCATCACCGGGCAGTTGAATCACGAGCGCGTCGCCCTGGCCGCGTGGGGCGGACTGGCCCACCGGTTGTGGGCCGACACGCGCGACTACGCGCGTGCCAACGGGCTGCTCGGGCACGAGTGGGTGCGCCTCGACCTGGCCAAGACCCATGCGCAGCTAAGTGCGATGGACCTCATGAACTGGCGCATGGCCTGCCTCGTGGCGGACGACGCGCTCACGCCGGCGGATGCATCGTCAGTCAAGGTGTTCGGCACGGAGTGCGTCGTCGACGTCTACAAGACGCTCCTTGGGATCGTGGGCGCCCCCGGTTACATACAGATGGGCTCGCCCGGCGCTGCGTTACGCGGGGAGCTCGAGCGAGCGGGGCGGTGGGCGCAGATCAACACGTTCGGAGGCGGCGTCAACGAGGTGCAGCGCGACATCCTCGCCACCGTCGGCCTCGGTCTGCCACGGGCAACCAGATGAACTTCGATCTCACCGACGAACAGGCCGCAGTGCAGGAGTCGGCCCGCGCCGTCTTTCAGGGCGGAGGTGGCTGGGCCGATCTCGTGGCCGCCAACCTGCTCGGTATCACGCTGCCGGAGTCAGCGGGCGGGAGTGGCCTCGGAATGGTCGAGCTCGCGCTCATGCTGATCGAGCAGGGTCGCGTGGTGGCACCGGTCCCCCTGTGGCCGACGCTCGTCGCCGCGATGGCCGTCGAGATGTTCGGTCTCGATCGCGAGCAATGGCTCCCGCGCGTTGCGATGGGCGATGCAGTGCTCTCGATCGTCGATGGGGACGCCCCCGTCCCGTACGGCGACGCGGCCGAGGCGTTGCTGGTCGGGCGACGGATTGTCGAGCCCGGTCAGCTCACGCCGGTAAACACGACAGACGGCCAGCCGGCCGCTCTCGCCACGCACAACGAGCCGATGGACCCTTGGGTTCGGCAGCGCGCGTTGGTGGCGCTCTCCGCGCTGCAAGTCGGTGTGTGCGACGCCGCGCTCAAGCAGACGGCGGCCTACGTGAGCGAACGGGTGCAGTTCGGCCGGCCCATCGGCACATTCCAGGCCGTCGCTCACCGCGCTGCCGATGCCTATAACGACGTGCAAGCGATGCGACTCACCGCCCTCGCGGCCGCATGGAAGCTCGACGCGGGACTCGACGCGACCGCGGAGGTTCACGTCGCCAAGTGGTGGGCGGCCGAGGGCGGTCATCGCGTGGTGCACGCCGCGCAGCATCTTCACGGCGGGATCGGTGCGGACGTCGACTACCCGATTCACCGCTACTTCTTGTGGGGGAAGCAGATCGCAGTGACGTTGGGCGCCGGCAGCGCGCACCTTGCCGCGTTGGCTGACGTCGTGGCCGTTTAACTGCCCGCGTCCAGCTGCTTCACCAGTTTTTTTGGCGCGACCGCCCGGTAGCTCTCGTCGATCCACTCCTTGAGCATGTCGACGGGCACGTCATCGCCCTTGCTGAAGCGTGCGTTCACCCATCCCCACTTTCCGAGTCCGTATCCGCTCGGCTCGCAGTAGGGGAGCGAGCGGGCGTAGTCGCCTTCGACCGGAAGCTTCACACCGATACCGACACCGTCGGCCGACGGCGTCCCCATGAACACGAACACCTTCTTGCCGACCTTGGCCACGATGTCGCCTTCCCATGGCTCGTCTTGCCACGCCTCCGGGAAGGCCAACGCGTAGGACAACAACTCTTTGTGCACCTTGCGAAGGTCACTTACGGTCATGTGATGGCTCGATTCGTGGTGGGCGGCATTCTCTGTCTCGTTGGCGCGGTCTGGTTCTTCCAGGGGATCGGCGTCATCGGTGGTTCGTTCATGAGCGGCGAAGCACTCTGGGCGGTGATCGGCGCGGTCGCGGTATTGATCGGTGGCGCGCTGATCCGCGGCGAGCTTCGCGAGCGACGGCGCTAGCCGTGCGCCGCGAACTCCTTGGCGATCGCCTCACGATCGTCCTCCGTTAGCGGGCGGTACTCGAGCTCGCGGCTGCGGCGCCACCAGACGGGGTCGTCGCAGTTCCAGCGCTCGTCGCGCAGAGACGCCTTGACGACTTTGTTCGTTGGCGTCATCGGCAATGCCTCGACGATGCGCACGAAGCGCGGCGTCCATTTAGTACCGAGGTCCGGTTCGTCGCGCAGGTAGCTCGTGAGCGCGTCGGGATCGAAGCTCACGCCAGATCGAAGTTGAAGGGCGGCCATCACCGCGTCGCCGGCCGCTGGATCGGGCACCGCATAGACGGCGGCCAGCTCCACCGCCGGGAAACGCTCGAGGATGCGCTCGACCGGCGCGGCAGCGAAGTTCTCGCCGTCGACCCGCAACCAATCGTGACCGCGCCCGGCGAAATAGAAGAAGCCGGACTCGTCGGTGTAGCCGAGGTCGCCCGTCCAGTAGATCCCGTCGCGTGTGCGCTCGTGTTCTGCGTCGGGGTTGTTCCAGTAGCCCTCGAACCGCGACGCCGACTCGACGTTGGCGATTTCGCCGATCACGCCGGGCGGGCACTCCTTGCCGGTGGCGGGATCGAGCACGACGGTGCCGGGTGCGCCACGGCCGAGCGAGCCAGGGGGCGTGTCCGGTGTGCGGTTGATCGACGTCCCGCCTTCGGTGGAGCCATAGCCCTCGATTACGCGGCAGTCGAACCGCGCGCCGAAGCGCTCGACGTCGGCCTCACGGGCCTCGTTCCCGAACACGACTGTCAACGGGTTGTCCGCGTCATCGGGTTGTTCTGGGGTCGCCAGTACGTAGGTGAGCGCTTTGCCGACGTAGTTGGTGTGCGTCGCACCGAACGCGCGGATGTCAGAGAGGAATTGCGACGCCGAGAACTTGGGGCGAAGCGCCATCGACGCGCCGACTGAAAGGGTGGGCGCCCAACCCGTCATGAGCGCGTTGCCGTGGAACATTGGCATGGCTTCGTAGAACACGGAGGCGGGTGTGATCGCGAGCATCTCGACGACACGCGCCGAGATGTCCGCCATGCGACCCTGGGAGCACTTGACCGCCTTGGGTGCGCCGGTGGTGCCCGACGTGAATAACAGGACGAACAGAGTCGACCGGTCGACACCGATGTCCTCAGGGGCGGCTGGATCCAGCTGCAACTCGTCGACGTCGATCAACGGCACGCCGCAATCGGCGACCAGAGAACGGTGCTCGGTGTCGGTGATCACGAACTGGCAACTCGTATGCGCGACGTCCCGCGCCAGCTCGGCGCCGCGACGCGTCGGATTGATGCCGACGATTGTGGCGCCGCGTAGCGCCGCCGCGCCGAGCCAGAAGCAGTACTCGGGCACGTTGTCCAGCAGCACGCCGATGTGCGGCGGTCCGTCGTTCAGGTTCTCGGCGAGCCACGCGGCGCGGGCGCCACTGTTCGCCACACTCTCGGCCCAGGTCCACGAGCCGCTCTCGGCGCGAACCGCGATCGCATCGTCGTCGGCGCGATCGAGAAGAAGTGACGCCAGCGTGGTCACGGGACGTGCTTGAGCCAGTTGCCTTCGGTGGCGCGCGACGCGAACTTCCAACCATCGGGCGTCCGCACGTAGCGATCGCGGTAATGGCCGCCGGACATCAACACGCTGCCGTCCGCCAGCGTGTTCGGGTTGAAGTACGCCAGCCATCCGGACGCGTTGTCGCCGTCGACGATGACCTCGCGGTTCGTCACGTAGTGGAACGAAATTGCAAACGCGGTGAGCGTCTGCTCCAACCAAGCGGACACGTCGTCAACGGTGCCGGACGTGCCGCCTGCGGTCGTGTAGTCGATGCTGGCGTCGGCCACGAAGCAAGTACGGAACAGATCCCAGTCGCGCCCATCGACTGCAGTCGCATACCGGGTGATGAGATCGTCGATTTCGAGTCGGTCTGACAGAGCGGCGAGGTCCACGCGGGCAAGATACTGGCCGTGAACCCCCTGCACGTCGTGTTCGTTTGCACCGGCAACGCGGCGCGCTCGGTCATGGGCGGCGCCATCGTCAACCACCTCTCGCCCGAAACGCGGGTTACGACGGCAGGCACCCACGTGATCGAGGGCCAGCCGATCAGCTGGCGCACGCGGGAGGCGCTGGCCGGCATTGGGCTGAAGGCGGACATACATCGGAGCCGACAGCTGCGTCCCGAGGACGTCGAGCAGTGCGATCTGATCGTCGGCTTCGAGGCGGTCCATGTCGGGTTTGTTCGGCGCAACTATCCACACGCGGCCCCCAAGACCGCCACCTTGAAATATCTCGTCGATCACCTGCCCGAAGGTGGCTCGCCGCTGTCGGGGCGGCTCGAGCAACTCGACCTCGACGCGGTGGCGCTCGAGCGCCAGGAGGACGTGATGGACCCAGCCGGCGGTGATGTCGACGACTACCTGAAGTGCGCGGCTGAAGTCGATGATCTCGTACGAAGGCTGTTGCCACGGCTGACGTGACGCCAAAGGTGCGCACCATGCTGTGGCGGGGGGTCACTCTCAGGTGCCCCCGTTGTGGCAGCCCGGGCGTGTTCCGTGGGCCGTTCCGGCTCAAGGAACGTTGCCCTCGCTGCGAGCTGCTCTTTGAGCGGGAAGAGGGATTCTGGCTCGGCGCCTACGTCATCAACTTCGGCGTCGGGGAGGGCCTCGTCGGCATCTACCTGATGGTCTTCCTGTTTGTGAAGATAAACAGCGACAGCCTGCCGCTCGCGCCGTGGATCGGCGCCGGCATCGCATTGGCGATCGTGCTGCCGATCCTGTTCTTCCCGTTCTCGCGCACGGTGTGGGCGGCCTTCGACCTCGCGATGAACCGCGAGAGGTGAGCGCCAGATTCTTCTGACGTAGTGTCAGATTCGTGCCGCTGGACCTCGCCGCGTTGGTCGATCCCGCCCATACCGCGGTCGTGACGTCCGAGGTGCAGCGCGGCGTGGTCGACGAGAAGTCGATCCTGCCGCAACTCGCAGAAGCGGCCGCGCCGGTGATTGCGCACATCGCCCGTTTGCTCAAGGCCGGGCGTGCTGCCGGCGTACCCGTCGTGCACTGCCTCGCGACGCGGCGCCGCGATGGCCGCGGCTCCAACCGCAACGCCCGTCTGTTCGCCGCGTTGCATGGCGACCCACTCGCACCCGAGGTCGCGCCGGCGCTTGGGCCGGAGCCGGAGGACATGCAATTGGTCCGTTACCACGGCCTGTCGCCGATGGGGAACACCGACCTTGACCCTGTCCTGCGCAATCTCGGCGTCACGACGATCGTGGCGACCGGCGTGTCGGTCAATATCGCGATCACCAACCTGGCGTTCGACGCGGTGAACGCCGGTTACCAAGTCGTGATCCCGCGCGACGCGGTGGCCGGACTCCCGGCGGATTACGTGGACGCAGTGTTCGCCAACACGCTGAACCTCGTCGCGACCGTGACCACGGTGGACGACGTCATCGCCGCATGGAACTAAGCGACAGCGAGGGCGAGGCGGCATTTCGCGCTGAGTTGCGCGAATGGCTCGGCAAGACACTGCCCGATCTGCCCGCACACCCGCGCCGCGACGACTGGGATGCGCGGCGCCGGTTCGACACCGACTGGCAGAAGCGGCTGTTCGACGCCGGCTACGCCGGTATCGACTGGCCGCGCGAGTACGGCGGTCGCGGCGCGACGCCGGCCGAGCACCTCGTGTTCCTCGAGGAGATGGCGGCCGCCGGCGCGCCCAACGTCGGCGTGAACTTCGTCGGTCTGCTGCATGCGGGCCCGACTCTGATCGCCGAGGGAACCGACGAGCAGAAGCGTCGCTACCTGCCGAAGATCCTCGAAGGCGACGAGGTGTGGTGCCAGGGCTTTAGCGAACCGTCAGCCGGATCCGACCTCGCGTCCCTCCGGACGCGCGCGGTGCGCGACGGCGACGACTACGTGGTCACCGGGCAGAAGATCTGGACGTCGTTCGCGCAGGTCGCCGAACGGGCCGAGATGCTCGTGCGCACCGATCCCGACGCGTCGAAACACAAGGGCATCAGCTGGCTCGTGCTCGACATGGACACGCCCGGCATCGAGGTACGCCCGCTGCAGACAGCGTTGGGCTCGTCGGAATTCAGCGAGCTGTTCCTCGACGAGGTGCGTATCCCGGTCGCGAATTTGGTCGGGCCCGAACACGACGGCTGGCGAGTCGCCATGGTGACGTTCAGCTTCGAACGCGGCACGTCCCTGGTGGGCGAGATGCTGGACACGCGGCGGCTTGTCGAGGAGTTGAAGCCCGCCGCGCAACGCAGCGGCTACGGCAAGGAGTACGGACGCGTCGTTGCCGAGCTCGACGGTGTGTGGGCGCTCACGCGACGCGCCATCTCGGAGGCAGCGGAGCAAGGCACACCCGGACCGAGTGCATCGGTCGGCAAGCTCGCGTACACCGAGGTCGTGCAACGGGCCGGCGACCTCGCGCTCAAGGTGCTCGATGCCGGCGAGCTCAGTCTCGACAACGTGTACGTCGAGGAACGCCTCCGCGTGCTCGCGCTCACGGTTGCCGCGGGCACGAGCCAGATTCAGCGCAACATCATCGGCGAACGAATTCTGGGGTTGCCTCGGTGAAGTTCATTCTCAACGACGACCAGGTCGCGTTGCGCGACGGGATCCGCACCTTGTGCACGGGTCGCTTTCCAATGTCGCGAGTTCGCGACGGCTTTGCACGCGACGTGTGGAATGAGCTCGCTGATGCCGGCGTGTTCTCGTTGCCTGAGCTCGGGTTCGGCCTCGCCGAGGAGGCGGTGGTGTTCGAGGAGCTCGGGCGGGCGCTGGTGCCCGGCCCGCTCGTGTGGGGCGCGCTGACGCATTCGGCGTCCGCGGTCGTGAGTGGTGCGACCGCCGGTTTCATCACCCACGTCGAGGCGGCCGACACGCTGCTCGGAGAGCCGGGCGTGGTCATCGAGCACCCGCTGGATCCGCTCACGCCCATGCATGCCACCGCGTCGACGACCCCGCCGGAGCACCAGGAGCCAGGAGCGGTGTTGACCGCGGCCTATCTCGTCGGCATGGCTAGCGCGTGCACCGACGCGGCCGTCGCCTACGCCAAAGAGCGCGAGCAGTTCGACACACCGATCGGCCGCTTCCAGTCCATAAAGCACTTGTTGGCCGACTGTTTGGTGCGCGCCGAGCTGGCCCGCGCCGCGGTTCATGCAGCCGCAGTCGAACCGTCTGCTCGTTCGGCGTCAGCCGCCAAGGTGCTGGCCGGTGACGCCGCCGTCCAGAACGCCCGCACGTCCTTCCAAGTGCACGGTGGCATGGGCTTCACATGGGAGGTCGACGTGCACCTGTACTTGAAACGGGCTTGGATCCTCGACCGGCAATTCGGATCTGCGGACGCACACGCGCATGCTCTATCTGCATGAGGTAATCGACATCGTCGGCGAGGGCGCGCCGAAGTACATGGAGCTGACCGCGCGCTTCGACACTGAGTCCGGTGCGAACCGCGGCCTCACGCTGTTTGGCACCTGGCAGGTCGTCGGCGTGACCGGGCGGTGGCCGCAAGTGGTCAACCTCTGGACAATCGACGGCTGGGACGGTTGGGGTCGCCTCTTGCAGGCCGCGAACGTGAAGCGCCGCGACAACCGCGTTCTGGCCGATTGGTGGCAGGAGGCCTACGCCACGCGCACAGGCGGCTTCGACCGGCTTCTCAAGGCGCACGGTCCTGTCGACAGTGGCGCGACGGGCGAGCTATGGGTGCACGAGGTGACCGAAGTTCGACCGGGCGCGGCGGCCGACTATCTCGCCGCGATCCGCGAAGAGTGGGCACCGGTCGCCGCACAGCATGGGCACCAATTAGTTGCCGCGTTCGAGACGCAGTTCACCGACATCGAGGTGGTCACGCTGTGGGCGACCGACGTGGGCAGCCACCTCGCGTTCGAGCAGGCCGAGCTCGACATCGACTGGCCGGCGCACCGTCGCGCGTTCACCACGCGCTGGCGCGAAGAGCTCTTAGTTCCCGGCCTCGGCCGTCGCCGGGGAAACAGTTAGAGCCCGAGCGCGCCGGCGGCGCGTAGCTCGTCGATTCGTCCCGCGTCATAGCCGAGCACATCGCGCAGCACCGCATCGGTGTGCTGACCGACGGTCGGCGCCTTGGTGGGAACGGCCAGTTCCTCGTCGACGAACTTCACCGGGCTGGGTATCTGGTCGCATCCCAGCTGCTCTTTCGGAAGCCACGCCATCCGTTCTTTGAATTGCGGGTCCTCGGCCATTGACTTCGGCGTGTTGGCCGGCGCGATCGGTGTGTTGACCTCGCCGCCGAACACGACCCACTCGGCCGTTGAACGCGTGCGGAAGATCTCGGCCAGTTCCTTCTGCAGTGCTCGGTTGCCGCGCGCGTGATCGGCGTATTGCGATCCCGGATAAGCCTCGAACAAGTCGGCGCGGCCAACCCCTTCGCAGAAGTTCTTCCAGAACGCCTGCTCCGACGCCATAAACAGCACGTGACCATCGCTGCTCTCGTAGAACTGGTAGCGCACGCCACCGCGCATACCGGCGATCGCGGGCTCGCGACGCTCGTAGTTGTCGGACTTGTTGCCGGTAACTTCGCTCTCGGGACGCTCGTATGCCTTGACGGTTTCGCTGCGAAGCCAGTCCATCGCGGCCGCCGAGTCCGACTGCGCCACCTCGAGCCAACTCCCTTCGCCTGTTGCGCGAGCGCGAATGATGCCGGCGAGAATGCCGAACGCACCGAACAGGGGACCGGCGTTGATGCCCATCGACACGTGGTCGGTCATCTCGCACAGGCCATCGTCGGTCGTTTGCGGCTGCGCGATGCCGGCCCACGCGTCATACGCGATGCCGTGGCTCGGCAGGTCGCGGTACGGCCCGGTCATGCCGTAGCCAGTGATGGTGCAGAAGACGATCTTCGGATTGATCTGTTTGAGGTCCTCGTAACCCAACCCACGTCGGGCCAGGCCGCCGGGCCGCATGGCTTCGACCACGGCATCGGCGTTGCGAACGAGGTCGCGGAAGACGTCGGCGCCCTCCGGCGTGCGCAGATCGAGCACGATCGACTTCTTGCCGCGGCTGATGTGCAGGTGCATCAGGGACACGCCCTCGACGATCGGCCACGTCATCTCTCGGATGTAGTCGCCGGTAGGCGGCTCGACCTTTATGACGTCGGCGCCGAGGTCGGCGAGATGCGTTGTGATCGCGCCGGGACCGAGCATCGAGCACTCGATGATCCGGACGCCGGCGAGCGGCGCGTTGGTATCTGACACAGCGTCAGATACTAGGGTCGCCGGCCGTGAGCGACGCGGTCGCGATCGATGGCAGAACGCTGGGGCGACGCGCCCAGCAAACGCGCCGGCGGCTCCTCGATGCGACGCGGGAGCTGCTCGAGACAAACCCGATCCGCGACCTGCGCGTCGTCGACATCGCCCGCACGGTCGGGACGTCGCCCGCGACCTTCTACCAATACTTCGCCGACGTCGAGAGCGCGGTGCTGGTGCTGGCCGACGAGGTCGCCGACGAACTCGATCCGATCGCGCATCTGCTCGACGAACCGTGGCAGGGCAAGGCGGGGCTCG
>JADMIO011398650.1_pt1 | contig 26043 bp, 25 predicted proteins | sample 8958161 | NCBI WGS metagenome assembly JADMIO01 (sample SAMN16585339, study PRJNA669376) | soil metagenome | isolation source: Crop rotation soil | place: USA: Cullars Rotation, Alabama | collected 2011 | reverse complement strand
CCGCGACTTCAAGTCACGTGAATTCCAAGCTTCGGATCCCACTGTGCTGGAAAGTATGGCCGCTGGATGTAGCTTTATATGCTGGTCAAGTAGACGCATTAGAAAAATTATTGAATCTGTTGCCAAGAAATGAACGAAAAATATGGATGAATCAAAATAAAAAAAGCGGTACTCCATTAGAGGAGGCATTGAGAGTAGGAAATATGCAATTAGCCAGTATTTTATTACTAAACGGTGCTAATCTTCAACAAGCCATACTCAGCCAACTTCAAAAAGGTACTCTTCTTAATTGGCAGGCTATTTTAATTTCCATACCCAATGCCCGGGTAATATTAAATCAAAATTATCCCGCCCCCTATGTGAATCAACTATCTGGGGGTAATTATTATCTGACAATAGCAGAGATAGTAACACTACAAGCTTACAACTTAAATGATTCTAACTTGCTTAAGGTAATTTATTGTGAAGGTTGTTCTATTGATGTCAATAAACTTGCCCAGAATGGATATACTACTCGACTTTCCTTACAGAAAAATATGGAAAGGCGACAAAAATTAATCGATTGGTTCAAGCAAGAGGTAAAGAAATGTGAACAGTCGCAAATAATAAAAAATGAATTTAGAAAGGGAGGACTAGGCGTAAATTATGCTCATATCCTCAATGCCTTATCTCAAGGTATTAATCTAGCGGAAGATTGCGGTCTTCATAATGGGTTGACTGTTGGAGAACAAGCAATCGCTCAACTTATATGTGAGTTGCCTTTGCTCCCACAACAAGCGCGAATTTTATTTGCTACAGCGGGTGCTCGATTGAATGCAGAGATAATTCAAAAGATAGCTAATTCTCTTCCATTGAAAGAGAGAGCAATAACTTTAATTTGTACTGAATGGGTGAAAAATGAATTAAATAAAGGTCAAGAAAAGCATCATATAAATCCTGATATTATTATAACTGCTTTATTGCAAGGTAAAAAAGTGTGGGGGCAGCAATATGGTGGAGGTCTCAGTATAGCAGAACAAGCCGTGGTTCAAGCATTCCAATCAAATAACTCAAAGCTACTTACAGCAGTTTACCATGAACTAAAAAAAGAGAGTTTATCTATTGATATCGATAAAATTGCTGCGAGTTTTGGCAGAGATAAAGAAGCTGTATTTCACTGGATTAATCAAGAACTCTTTGTAATTGATCCTCAGTTTGGGATAAAACGTGAATTTAAAAAATATTCCTCTGCAATTCTGACAAATATATTAAACGCTTTATCAAAAGGGGTTAATTTAAATGAAGATTGTGGTCTTGCTAATGGTTTAACTATTGGTGAGCAAGTCATTGTTCAAGCTTATATCCAAAAAGATCTTGAGATTTCTTTGATATTATCAATACTTTTTAACAAAGTCAGCTCTCTATTAGATGAAGATAAAATTAGAAAGATAGTTCATTCTTTTGCACCGGCAGAAAGAGAAAAAGTACATACCTGGATTTATCAGAAATGGCTATGTAGTGAATTTGAGAAGAGGAAGTTCGCAAATCCACAGAATATTATCACGGCTTTATCCCAAGGCAAGTCAGTATGGGGATTCTCTTATGTAGAGTCCTTTACTATTGCAGAGATGGCAGTGCTACAAGCCTATCACTCAAATAGTCCTCAAATTTTAGAAAAAGTTTATTCAGAATTGAAAAAAGAGAACTTATTTATTGATGTTGATAAAATTGCCAAGTTTAGTAGTTTTTTTGATCTGGTCCCACAGTACAATATGGGGAATATCCAGAAAGTAAAAAATTGGATTATCCAGGAAATCCAAAAACTTAATCCCCCAAGACGCTTAGTGAATGGATTACCCCCATCCATAGAAAGGGACATCACACAGTCGTCTAAAGAAATCAGTCAATTGAAAGATCAATCTAACGACAATTTGAAGTTTTTTAAAATCTCCAATCCGGATGTACGTTTTACATTGGACGAAGATCTTCAAAGTTTTTCTAACAAAGAACAAAAATAAGGCATACAGCTATTTCAATGAAATCAACAATCCAGTAGAACAACGCCTACACTGACTAGTGTAGGCGGGTAATTTGTAAGTGCTCCGGCAAGGGAAACAGCCATCTTTGGCCCACTTCCAGCAGGGGGCATGAGCTATTACAGTAATTTCATATGAGAAAATCATTCTTGTCCACTTTTTATACCCTGGTTGCGTAAAAGCCAGAAATCATGGTAGTAAATTCTGGGGTAGAAAAATCTGGCCAATGATCTTTATCAAAACCAGGGGCGTCTTTTAAACGTTGTTTATCTACGTTAAGAATGAAGCAGTCTTCCTTATTATTGTATAAAAATACAGACCAGGGTACGGCAAAAAACTTATTTCCGAAGCCTAAAAAGCCACCAAAATCAAGTACTAAGTAACTCACTTTGCCAGATTGTTTATCAATAACAACCTCTGCAATTTCGCCTAGATTTTCTTTGTCAGTATTAATTACTTTTGCACCCGTAATTTCACCAGACTTTACAATTCCTCTATGTTCCATGTTTTACTCTCCTTGTAATTAAATCTATAGATGATGGATATTTGTCCTTCATGAAAAATATGTTGCCATTAAAGGGTAGTAGGTAATGAACGAAAAGGCAAAGCTATTCTTGTTTTTTAATGAGTAATTCATTAATTTTTTAGCTATATTTATAGAGTACCTCATATAAAAAAGGAGTTTTGCCATGAACTTAATTGTATTAATTGTATTAATTGTACTTTTATTAGGACTACTTCCTACATGGCCCTACAGTGCTGGCTGGGGATATTACCCTAGTGGTGGTGTGGGTCTAATTCTCGTTATTTTGCTCATAGTATTACTTTTACGAGGTGGCCCTTAGATAATTTTAATGTTACTAAAATTTCTTACAGCAATCTAAATATTTAGATTGCTGTAAGGATTAATTCCTTCCTAAAATAGAAAATAACTGGCCCATATAATTTATATAGTTATGGATATTCTCTATAAACACGTCTCTCTGTAGTTTTACTAGGATTTAGTTTTTAACTTCACAAGTAATTTTAGTGCAATCACGGCAATTTTCTGCGGCGAAAGCAAAAGAATGAGCTGCAGAGCCTTGTGTGTTCGCAGCTTTATCATCAGCCGCTTTTTCTGCCGCAACTTCGCTACTGCTTGCATTGGTGGTGCAAACCCATTTAGTTTTCATATCGGTTTGAGTTTCCGCAAATCCTATAGAGGAGCCTAAAATAAAGAAACTTATAATTAACTTTTTCATGACATCTCCTTGTTAGTAGTAAATTATTAATGCTTGATTTGATCTTGAAAGTCTTTTACGGCTTTTTCCGCTTCATCTTTTGAGTAGCCATAATGTTTTTGGAGTTTCCCATAAATTTCCTGATGTGTGCCTTCAATGACTGCGAAGTCATCATCAGTTAATTTCCCCCAGGTCTTTTTCATTTTACCTTTTATTTCTTCCCATTTTCCTTCAAATATGTCTTGATTCATTTTATTCCTCCTTGATGTGTTGGATTGTAAAAAAATATAGTTCATAATGATAAAAATTCAAGTGTATTTGTAAAAAAATTCTGGCATTTTAATACTAATGCGAGTATTTTTATCTGACATTTAAAAGATCAGATAGATCATCTGCGTGGTCTTCTTCATCTTTTAATATCTCTTCTAACATTCGTCGAGTAGTAGGGTCTTTATAACCAAACCATTCAATTAATTTACGATAAATCATAATTGCAATTCGTTCTGCAATTAAATCTTCTTTAATTAATTGTAAGATATCATTTCCGCTCCCATACTCTGTTGCTGTTCTTTGTGGGACCGTACCAGGATTGAAATCAGGATTACCACCCAATTGGTTAATTCGCCCAGCAATTAACATCATATGTTTTTCTTCATCTAATGCATGTTCTTCAAACTCAGCAGCGACTTGAGGTCGGTCAATACCTTTCGCAATAACTTGATGATGTCGATAACGGAGTACACACATAATTTCAGTAGCTAAGGCATCATTCAATAGGCGACATGCTTCCTCAATATCCAACGGATAATCTGGGGTTATGGAACCACTACTGATCGACATTTTCGCTTGGCTTTTAATTTCATCAAGATTAAAGGCCTGCTTTTTCTGATTTGCATGACTCATATCCATTTCCTTAATAATATTGAGTATTTATTGATACTAAAAAAATTATGGTTTTTACAAAATAGGTATGTACAGAAATAATAAACTACCCCCACACTTAAAAATGAAGAGTTTAAAAATGTTTTTGTTGGGGCATTTTGATAAACAAGAATGCTTATCTTAGTTTTGCCCCAATTTGCTTCAATAAGCCCAGCAAATCTGATTGCCGATGTTCTTCGATTATCTGTCCATTTGACCAGGTATAGAAATTCATCGATTGCACCTCGATCACTTTACTTGTTGGAGGAACGTCAAAAAAAATACCTCTATGGGTACCACGCATCGTGAATCGAGCGGCAACCTTTTCATTTTCAGCGATCATTTCTTCCAAAGTCCATTGAATATCAGGAAATCCACTGCGCATCAAACCGATTAAGGTGAGGTATCCAGAAGGGCCAAGTAAAGGTTCCGATCGACCAGCAAGATGTACGGCAGCATCTGGAGCAATGAGCTCCTTTGCTAAGTGTTCATTTGCTGTATTGATAAATTGAGTAAATTCTTTCATGCGAAGTTTATTTGAGTCTGCTATCATGAGGTCCTCTCTACAGTCAAATCTTATTTTCATCAATAATTAATAATAAGCCGCAATCACCTATAGTTCAAATTTTCTCTGTTCTTTTTTGCATACTGGTTTTAGCTGAACCACTGAAAAAGATTTTATTCAATCATGAATTACATAAAAACCAGAATTATTTGAAGTTAAAATTGCTTGCTAACTAAGGCATCCCATTTTTGGGGACGAGATACAATAGCTGCATTAAACTCAGTTTTGAAGAAATTGATCTTCCTTTGAACTCAGCCATTTATAATAGTGCCCCCAATTACAAGGGCTCTTCAGGATTATCAATAGGCTCTGGTTCCGGTGGCTCAAGAGGTCGAGGAGGCTCTATTGGCTCTTTCATTATTGCCTGCATATAATCTCCTTAGATTTCTATATTATAATAGTATATTTTAGGAGAAGTGGGGATTATTAAATGAAAACTTCAGTAAATTATTTTGTGATTCAGTTCCATGCTAGGGCAGCAGGACGATCATTCTGTTTTGTTTGAACAGACCTGGAAACACGTTACTTCAGGCTCAACGCATTGCGTGTCGGTCTAATTGTAATTCCTTTTTTAGTCGAATAAATTTTTGTAATTTCAGCACCAATAAAGAAAATTTGTGCTGAATAGTAAACCCATATCAACAGTACAATTATAGAGCCTGCGGCACCAAACACCGAGGCAATATGAACTTGATTAAGATAAAAACCGATTAATATTTTGCCCAAGCTAAATAATAAAGAGGTAATTAATGCACCAATCCAAACATTCTTCCATTGTAATTTAACGTCAGGTAAGTGTTTAAACATCATCGCAAATAACAAGGTTATTATTAAAAAAGAAATGAAGTAACTCATGACTAACTCAAGAAAAATATCGGTTCCAATAAAATAATTAATCCTGCTACTTAAAGAAGCAAGTAGCGCACTTAGGACTAGCGATATTAACAATAGAAAAGCTGAAATCAACACCATTGCAAAAGAGAGAAATCGGCTTTTAATTAGAGCGAGCCATTTCCTGTTCGGATTAGATTTCACACCCCAGATGGTATTTAATCCTCCTTGTATCTCGCTAAAAACCCCAGATGAACTCCAGAATAATGTAATAATACTGATTATTTTTGCGAAGAAAGCAGTAGTGGGCTGATTCGCATTCCGTATTATTTCTTGAACTTGTAAGGCTACTGGTTTTCCAACTATGTCGCTTACTTGTACTAATATTTGACCGCGAGCAGCGTCATCCCCCAATAAAGTCCCTGCTATTGAAATACAAATTAATAAAATGGAGGCAAGAGAAAAAACAGCGTAATAGGCAAGAGCTGCTGCGAGGCTTGGAACTCGATGTTCACTCCAATTTTTATAGAGCTCTGTTATTTCGCTTAACAATAGTCGAGTCATTAGGATTCTCAAGGGTGATATTTAATGGATTTCTTATTTTTTACAGGTGTTTTTAACCATTCTAACCATAAAAACAATAACTTATCATTATTTTTTTAAAATTGCTCTTGTAATCCATTATCAAGTTTTCAACGTAAAAGCTCATTTATCACTAAGATCACACTTTTAATGAGTAAATGGAGATGATGAGTGCTCTTCTTCTCTCTTTTGGAGTCTCCTTTCATCAAGAAGCTCCCTCCATTGCGCACATATTTCAACAGATATGCTCATACAGTTCCTGGTTTAGATTAGTGTTTTTCATCTGGGAATAGTCACGTTCAATTGCTTCAAGCTTATTAAATTTACTTACAGATAAGCATAAGCACTATTATTGTGGCCAAGTGAAAAAACACAACTAATTTATGATATAATATTCGGCAACAAATTATTGAGCGAGATTTATCATGCGTGAAAAAGATGAAAAATATTACATAGACGGTACTGAAGTAGACACTACTGAAATTACTGATGAAAGTATAAAGTCATTTTTGAAGACTCATTCTGGGAGAATAATTAACATTGCCACTGCAGTTCATAAAAAAATGGATAACATTGCTCAAAAGATGGCGAATATACAAATATACATGAAAGACAGTGAGAAACAAAATAAAGAAGTTTACGAACCTATTATGGATCAAATTAAAGATTATTTTAATTATGTCCAAAATTCAGTTCAGGATTTTCCTACTACAGATCCCTTGTTAATCAATGTAATTAAGTATCAGTTATATAAGACTATTTTCTCATTAAATAAATCAAAACCCCTAGAACTACTTTTTTGCGCTCAAACTTTAGATGCTGATTTGTTTTTAGCTTGTTCACGACGTGCAAATTTATGCAAGCAAGACAACAAAAAACGAGATTTAATCTTGTGTGATATGAACATGTGTAGGGATTTTATAGAGCTCGGAGTTTTAATAAAAAATGTCGTTAACGTAGGTATTATGCATCATTATATACCGGTTAATTTGGACCAAGTTCTAGATGAATCAAGTAATACTAAGATTTTTTTTGATAAAGAAGTAAAGCAAGCCGTATTAGATGTTTCTAAATTGATTCCTAACTTTATAAAAAAATGCCTATTAAAGACAGAAAATAATTTAAAAGTAGTTTTACGATCGTGTTATGGCGTAGAGTTAAATGGGGAAGGGAACATCCCTGAGCTAAAAGCAACGAAGGCTTACCCGCTGACGATTGTGCAACACCAAAGTCCACTCGATGAAGAAAACGACATTAATTCTAGAAGAAATAGCGCATTGAAAGGACATATTGTAATACAACAAGTAATTAGAAATGGGCTCTGCGAGACCAAATTATACCCCCCTATTGAGGGTGTTGCTCCCATTTTGTTGGAGAACTTTCCTCTATTGAGTAATGCAGTAAACTTTGATCTATTTGCAAAAAAATTAATTAATCTTTGGTCTACATTAGATATGGGACTACATATTAACCCTTATTCTATTCACATTTATCCTCAATTATCGGAATATGGATCTTCTTTAAGACATCAATATACGCAAGGACTTAAAAATTTTAAGACTGTACTCATTAATACACTAGTTGAATGGGAAGAAGGTATAACGAAGTTAAATTCACCTAAGAAAAAATATAATAGCTTATTTACCACTACGACCAATTTAAAAGCTACTGACATGCCTGAGGGTAGTTATGGGGCATTGCTGCTTAATTTAATTAAGGAATGTCCTTATGTTGCATTATTCAAGGCTTATTATGCCGATTACAGATCAGGACCTGACCGAACGATTCTTGAAATGGATGCGAAGGGTAAAAATGCCAGTAGCCCTAAATCCCTCATAGTAAGCAGGGATACTATGTGGAATCAGAATAAATTAACAAATGGTAATTCATCAGTTAATGGTAATTCATCAATTAATAATAATGAAGAAAATAATTTTTCAAGCTCAATAACTTCTTGTAGTGTGTAAACATTGTATTGGGCTTACATCAATACAATGCATTGTCTATGGTTTACAATTGTAATAGGTCAGCAGGATAACCTGCTGACCTATTACTAACTTAGTCTCGTAAGAGCTCACTCCGGCAAGGGAAACAGCCATCTTTGGCCCAGGTTGCGCGAAAAACTTGCGAACTAAGCCTCACATAGCGATCTATGCTGCTGCGTTTGTTTCGCAAGTTTTTCGCACAACCTGGGCTCAAAGCTGACCGTTTGTGCCACTTCCAGCAGGGGGCCTGAGCTATTACCTTAGTCTCTTTGCTGGTACTTCAGGTTTAGCCGGGTAACTAATTTTTATTTGGTTTAATGTCTTCCATATCAGAGTGTTGAGGTTGGTCTGTTTTTTCCTCTTTCCAGAAAGTATTACGACTAACTACTATGGCTTTAGGATAACTTGCATCCTTTCCCTTAGCACTACCACCAGAGATTGCATGAACCATTCGGTTAGGAGCGGCTTTATACCTCGCATAATAAGATTTAAACACGGATACATTAGGACAACCTTTAATTGCAGTAAGCAATTTTGCCGCATAAGTATCTTTGGGAATAGGGGCTACATCTTTCAAATCATTTGCAGGTGTAAATAATTGTTGATAATCTTTCTTAGATGTAGAGGGTAATTTTTTGTTACTTTCCCACTCCGCGAGCAAACCTGAAGCTGGGATATCGGGTTTGCCATTAATTTTAATGACTTCCATGCCAATCACACCCTTAAATTTTTTCAAGCCGCTTTGAAATATAGTGCTTGTTTTATCTGTATAGGATGGAGCACTAATGATTAGATTAATCTCATAAGGATTTATATGAAGAGAGCGATCTTTATATTCTTGCAAATATTTGATTAATTTATTGGAGAATTCTTTAAAATTGCTCTCCGTTGTTAACTCAGGAAAATTTACGAGAAGAATTGGATCACAGTTCGCAAAGGGTAAGTAGAGCTTGGTTTCAATTCGATCGCCCAACCAATCTTGTCGTATACAGATGTTACCTTTTTCTCCCCTCGTTAAGTTATTCAATTTTCTTGCTTGATTAAACTGGTTGTTTCTATAATCATTTATTTCAATTAATTGCTCAGCATTTGGTTGATTTGCTGTCTCAGCCTGACTACTGTTACTATTACGTCCCTTTTTAGCCTCTGCTGCAGCGTCTATCCTTTTTGATATTTCTTCATCCGATAACTTTTCGTTTACTTTTTTATCAGATTTAATATTAGGTTTAATAAATTGCTTGATGTCTATTGAAGGAGGAAGCAGTTTAATGGGGTAAGCCACTGTCTGCTCCAGGAAATTTATTGTATCATTTTTACTCTCTGCTCCTGAGCAACATCGTAAAACTACCTTTAAAGGAGTCTCATGGATGTTTTCTTTAGTTAATTTGGGAATTACATCGAATACTTTTTTTACTGTATTTTCAACACCAGGATTCATAGCGGTGGAAAATTCTACCTTTCCCTCCGGATTCACAGTAAAATCACGAACTGAGTAATGATGAAGAATACCTAAATTAATGACATTCGTTATTTTCACATCCTTTCCCAACAATTCTTCCTTAATAAAATCCAAATCACATATAAATAAAAGTCGCTTTTTATCACATAGATTGGCACGCCTTGCACAAACCAATAATTGATCATTATCGAGCTTCTCCGCACAACAGAGTAACTCGACTCTTGCGGTTGATTTAGAAGAGAAAACCAGGGTGTAGGCTTGTTCTTTTATTAAACCAATATGTTCTGGATCAACCGCTTTGAATGCTTCAGTTTTGATGAAGTCAATAAAATTGGCTATGTCCTTGTTAATAGCATCGTAATTTTCCGCTATAGATTTTAGTTCTGTTATAGACCTTACTTTATCGTGTACTTCTTTATCGTACACTTTTATCGCCACCAATTTTGTATTAATTTCTTCCATATTGTTTATTATTGTCTTTGCAATAGTTTCAGTTTGCTCGTTTGGATTTATCTCAATCTTAGAGTTCATAATTTTCCCCATTAAACTTGATGGATGTATACAGTTCAATTATATATATTATGGACACATAAATTTACAATCGCTCATAGTGACTGTTATATACCCAAACGTTGAGTAAGTAAAGAATGAACCTTTTGTATAGTTAACTTCTTTTTTCTTGTCCAGTAGATAGAGTTTATTGCTCCAAAGTAAACAATTTGACTATTATTATGTTAAGTATATGATAAAGAACCATATTATTAATATGGGTGCAGTACCTCAGGGCTATTTTTTCTGTAAAGAAAGATTAGTTGTTTCTTAATACTTTAAATAGGTAATTATAGGATTAAATTGAGTAAGGAGAAATCAATGCCAAATATGTATTTTGTAACTTACGGAGCGATTGATAGTGAATATGGTAACCAGTTATGGCATAGCTTTATTTTGCTATCTCAGTTGGAAGAAGGAAAGAGAATAGAAGTTGTAGATAATTATGGGTATTATGCTGCTCCTGCTTCTGATCGTACTTCTACCTTTGGTAAATTTAAAATTGATATGAAAGCTGATGTTGATGTATGGGGAAATCATGGTTTTTTAAAGCATGAGGAATTTCGATTTTTAGATCCAGGAAAAGGTACCCATGGTACGACGTTTCAGCTCACTGAAGCACAATTCACATTATTGCAAGCTAAATGTAAAAAAATTGTTTTCGACCAAGAACAGGCCATTAAGGAAGTAGTTGATGAACTAGGGCTTAAAGTTACTTCAAAACAAAAAGTACGACATTATGCTCATGAAGAGCATGCTAAATTAATTTATGATGTGGAAAAAACTAAAGCAAAGCAAGAGAATAGACCATCAAGACTTAGACCATTTGATTATTCCTATAGTTGTAAAACAGGAGTAATATCGATACTCGAAGAAATTCTCAGAAAAGAACAGATTGATCGTTTAACAGTATCTGGTCATAACAGAATTATTCCACGGTTTAGCGGTAAGCTGGAGGACATATATCTACATAGTGAAGGTCCCCTAAGTAAGCATAAAAAAGCAGCAGGTGGCATTGTTTATTTTTGTGATGGTGCTGATCCTGAGGTCAAATTGTACTGGACACTTCCACCACAGGAAATAGAAACGCTTGATAAAAGTACAAAGGACCTATTGACAGTTAGTCGTAAATATTGTGACGATGCAAAAAATCTCATAGGTAAACTTCAACGCCTTGAATGGCTCTTTATCAATGCAGAAGTCCCAACAAAATATCAAAAGTATAAAACAACATTAATTCATAGTATTCAAGCATGTTATCAGTCATTTTCTGTGATTAATGCCCCAAAAGAAAAGAAGGATATTGAGCAATGGAAAAAAAGTGTTGCATCCTTTTTTTCCTTACCTGTCGATGAAGATGAAAAAGCGCTTCATGATAAAATTAAACGTGGTCAAAATCTCATTGACAATCTTTATAGATCCATCTCTTATGGTTTTGAAATAGAGACAGATTGTTCTTCTGAAAGTCCTGCAATGTTTGAATCTCCGATTGAGGATACCCATTTCCATACTGAAGAGGCTTTAGCTTCTTATTTATCATTGACAGATAAAATATCATTATGCAAAATAATTGGTCGGTCATATGATGGGCTTGAGACAGAAGATGAGCTTTGTGAAGAATATCAATTTAGTCTCTCTTCATAATTTGCTTCAACCAATCAGAAGACGGGGCAGACAGGGTAAACGCATCTCTGCAACGCTTCATATCTATAAAGACATTCATGTCGCGGTAAGCAACGCGACATTTGATGCCATGACAACAAAGAATAAATTCGAGCTATAATATTAAAGAAAAATACTGTTAATTATTTTTGCAGAATTGACTTTTCAGTATAAAGGAGATAGCTATGAGTAAAGGTGATAAATCAAGTTATACAGAGAAACAAAAACGTCAAGCAAAGCATATTGAAGACACTTATGAGCAAAAAGGTGTTTCTAAAAAAGAAGCTGAAGAACGAGCTTGGCGTACGGTAAATAAACAAGATGGTGGTGGAAAAAAGAAATAAATGAATTGTATTATTCTTTTGTCTGGTGGAGAAGAGTCTGTTCCAGGAGAAGAAATTCCGGTTCCAGGAGAACAAGATCCAGTTCCTAAACACGAGCCGCTACCTGGTGAACAAAACCCACCTCCGGGAAGACCGGAACCCATTCCAGGGGAACAAAATCCTGAAAGGCCAGACCCTTCATTACATCGACTTACGCCAGAAATTGGCGGGGCTGATTAACAGCATAAGAAGCGGCAACTGGGGATGAGTTTGGGCAAAAAAATTTGGATGTCTGTTTTGCGCCCATCAAACGTTTCCAGCGAACAAAGGAGCGGATCAATTGAGTATGCTCTATTTTTCTCCACTCACGACAAACCAAAAGTGGTAGAAACTGGCACGAGGATCTTGATTTAATTTCATCAAATCATCAATTGCACGTTCACCCTCCTCTCGATCTCGGGGTTCAAGATAAATGTTCAAGCTGGGGAGTAGGGTGCGTGCGAGAAACTTAATTTCTTTGCCATTCCCAATGATAGGTTGGGCTTCAATTTGTAAATTGTGAAATCCTGTTTCTTTGAGATAGGGTGCTAGTTTCCTACCAACGTTAGGATCACCTCCTAGTCGGCGTTGACCCTCTTGAACTTTTTGCCAGAACGATTTGAAGCTGCTGGGTTCAGGTTCAAAAAACATACAATCACGATCTGCATCTTCAATGAGTAGGGTACCGCCAGGTCGTAGTACTCGCTTGAGGCTTAATAGTGCCGCAATAGGATCCGTCAAATGCATGAAGACAAGCCTTGCATAAATAAAATCAAAGTGATCGTTGGAAAAGGGTAATTCGTAAAGATCGGCTTCTTGAAAAGAAAGATTATGGGTGTGGTTATATTCTTCACAAGCAATTTTTAAGAGTTCTGGACTACGATCAATTCCAATAACTGTTGTTTTTGGGGCATGTTGAGCCATTAGGTGAGTACGAATTCCTTGTGCACAACCTATCTCAAGTATGTTTCCTTGAGTGGGGAAACCGTGACGAGTAATTAAATCTTTGAATCCATCAAGACGTAATTGTGCACGTTCGGCAAGACAAGTGACTTCTTGGTTTCGGCTTTCGAGCTGTTCGAATTGATAAGATCCTTTTTGCATCATAGACTCCTTACAATACGCAGGGGAGGGAATTCCCCATTGAACTTATATTTTTTAATCTCATTCGGCAGGCGCTCAAGACAATAATTTAATGCCTGTTTACCCTGTGTCTTGAGATTCAATGCCACTACATTAACAGGAATTAATGATCGATAGGTAGATTGTTGCCAACCCAGTTTATTATCAAAAAATTGATATCCCATTTCTCGCAGGGTTTTTTCACGAGGCGATCCAGAAATAAAGGTGCCGATTACAAAGTTGATGTGATGAGCCATCGCAAAACGCAAAAACCAATAACGAAGAATTAAGTTAAATCCTACAGAACGATAGGCGCTATTTGTTGCAGCTCGACTGAGCAAGAGTACAGGCATATCAAGTTTCAGAGGAAAATTCCAGGGGCATTCTATTTTTTGTTCTAAAATCGAGAGATCATCAATTACCTCGCCCCGCATCGTTGAAATTAACTGATCATCTGTTTCTGCAGCTATTATAAAGCTCTCATTATCTGATTGTTTCCATTTAAGGGTTGATAGATCGACACTAAATCCCGAAGCTTTAGAATATTCCTGTGTACGCAATGTATTAATTTCATTTTTTTTCTGTTCATCTACGAAAAACACTTTATTATTCATTCGACGGTCTCCAAAAAAATAGGAACTTTATCATTTGATTTATTTGAGATAGATTGGAGCACGATTCTATCTGAAAGGAGTCCAAGGCAACTTAAGTTGGCAAAACCAGGACCCTGATTTAAGCCTGCTAACATGGGTAAATGAAGAATGGGTTTAAGGTTTTGAACCGAAAGATCGGATTGAATTTTTATAGCGATGCTTTGATCGTTCAATGGTGCGTCGATAGCTTGTGTCAGTCGTTTTATTGCAGCCGGAGTAAAAAGAGAGTTCAACGCTTTGCTGTGGTCAAACCCAGTGGCTAAAATGACTTGATCAAAAACATGATCCGAAAAATGTTCTTCATTGGCAAGTTTTAATAGGATTGCATGGCCATCGTGGAGCAACTGAATAACACGACCAGTAATAATACGATGCTGGACTTGTTCACTGAGAATAGTCATTGCTTGTTGTGAAAAAACGCCTAAGTCGGTACGTTTGATAAAATCAAGTCGATTCAGAAGATTTAATTTTGTCCAGCCCATTTTTTCAGGTTGACTGTACATTTGGTTTTCATAATAACTTTCGCTTCTACTGAAGATAAAACCATTTGGAGAGATAACATCTACTTGTAGTTTAGGAGCATATTGAGACAAGGCAAGTAATGCTGAGGCTGCATTCTCACCTGCGCCAACGACAGCAAGCCTTCCTGCAGCGGAAAATTTTTTGGTTTTCAAAGCATTCCAGAATGACTCTAAATCATAAGTTGAAGGAGGAAGTAGGGTAGAGTTTGTTTCTATAAAATCGGTTCGCGATTTCCCTGGACCGGTAAGCATAAGTCTGTCCACATAAAGAACATTGGTTTTGGCCAATCTCGAATTGCTAATAGTTAGGACCCAGCGGTCGTGATTTGTTGGTAAATCAATTTGTACAACTTCTGCTGAAATAATAGTAACTTCTGGAGCCAACTGTTCAGAAATCCAGTGAAGATATTTTGCCCATAGTTTGTGGCATGGAGTGTGTCGGCCGCGATCAACCCAGTCAGAATAGCGGTTGGTTTGGACCAGAAAGGAGGTCCAGGTGAATTGCAGCAGTCGTTGGTGTATTTGAGCATTGATCTGTTTATCTCCAACGTTAGTTTCAAGTGGAAAAACGACGTCTTTTTCTGGTGATGTCCCTAGTTTCATTTCCCCGTTGGTATAACCAAAATCGCCTGACCAATGGGCCCCAATACCATTTTTTTCAATCAAAATTACGTGATCAACTGGAAAACCAAATTCTGCCATCACTTTAGCTTTTACTGCTACAGCAATGCCTTTTGGGCCAGCACCTATTACGGCTAATGTTTTTCGTTTATGATTGTGCATAATTAATTCCCTATACCCCCCTCACCTCATCCTCAAATGCATTCACCATTCGATAACCAATTTCTAAGGCAAATTTGAACGCTGTGCCTCCCCATCCTGTTGCAATGTATAGACCTTGATGGTTTTCTACAGGACCTAATCGTCCAAGACGGTTATTGATATAGACATCTTCAGCGGATCGGTGTTCGAATCGTGCTGCCCATTGTTCTTTAATGACACGATTGCATTGCTTGTGGGAAAGAACAGTATGTGTACTTTGACTAAAACAGCCAAAACTAAGAATTTCACGGTCAAAAAAATTCGGAAGTGGTTCGTTTGTCTCTAATTTTTTTGCCAGGAATGTGGTAAGTGTTTTTATTTCAAAAGGTATTTTCAAAGCGAGATCTTTAAATCGAGACACGAGACGGGCTCCACCTGCCAAAATCAATCTTTTGGTTGTAATCATTGAAGCATGGTTCATGAGACGAAATTGATCATTCATGGGGATAATATGTTGGACTTCAAATTCATCATATAATTTAGCTCCATAGGATTTACTCGCTTCTCGGAGATCTTCTATCAATTGGTTTGGAGATAATCTGCCTGCTGTGGGTTCATAAATTGCCCAATCTTCAGCCCAATGGAATTGCGGAAAGTGCTTTTCTCCTTCTTTGGGTGTGAATATTTCATAAGGATAATTGGCTTTGTCCATATTTAAGAGATTTTTTTTATAGCTGGAATATCTGTTTTTGTTAAAAAAATACAGATTACCATTTGTGATCAGCTCAGCTTTGAGTACTCCCTGACGTCGATATGCCTCTATAAATGCCAGATTCCCTAACGACAAGCTAATATGTGCTGGGTGCTCATGAAAAACGCGTAGCATTCCTCCTGAATGAGCTGTCGCACTTAATTTTTTTCTTCCATGATCAATGAGTCCAATATTTTTATAACCGCGACGGCAAAACTCATAAAGAATGCTGCTTCCAATGCAACCTCCACCAATAATAGCAATATCCAGTTCATACGATTTCATAAAGAGTACTCCAATCGTTTGTCCAGGTTCGTGAATATTCATCAAGGGAATCGAAAAGATGTTTTGATTCATTCGGCATGAACGGCATCATTAATGTTGCGAGTATATGCAGCATGAGTCTTTCATTGCTGTCAGTACCAATTGTTTGTTGCGCATAATCCATAAATGAAATAAGGTGTCTGCTGGCACGTCTTAAATCATAAAGTGTTGGTGACAAAAACCGTTCCATGTCTCGAGTTACTCGATTACCTTCTATTAATTGTTGTGGATTAATATGTGTTTTTTGTTTTGTAACGACATGAGCACGTTCATTTAGATGTTCTAGTTGTCGCTTAAGATCTGCGGAGAATTTTTGAAACTGTTCCAGCGAAAAATTAGTAGCTTGAGTTGAAGGACGATAGAGAGTCAAAAACAACCGTAAATGGTCGATATTTCCAGAGAATTGATCAGCCCAAATGGCATGATTAGAGCTGGTAGAAAATTTTAATTCATCTAAAAGCAGAAATTCATTGCTTACTACTTGATTGGGAAGTTTTGCATGTTGATTTATTGCGCGTAATAATGATGGAATAAATAGTAGGTAATAAAAGCTATTATCGAAACCGAAACAATGCACCCAATATTCTTGCCCTAAAGCAAATTGTTCGTAGTGAGCTGCCATTTCAAACCAGACATGGATTGTTTGATTCGTTCTGGGCAAACGAATTCCATATTCAAGTTCATTGGGATGAGTTAAAATAATTTTAAGAGGATTGATGCAAGTGACTCGGCTAATTAAATTTTTAAGATTTGGGGAAAGCGCCAATTGTGCTAAATCATTTTGAATGAGAGGGAGGTATTTGCATAAATCAAAGGTATAAACAGAAGTATGTTTTTTTTCTGCAGGTTGGTTGCAACGGGAGCAAGTAATATGGCACAAATGATGAGGTGGTACTACTATTCCACATTGTTCGCAGGCTCCTCGGCTTGGTTCAGAACAGTATGGACAAAATGCATTCAGTAATGAGTCTACTAAGGTATGTTTACAACGAGTACAGTAGGGGAATTCATAATCTTCCAGTTCGACGATCCCGGATTTTATAGCACGTTGAACAAAATCTAAAATTCTATTCTGATAAATTTCATCCACTTTAGGTTCAATAAATTGATCCAGTTCAATGTGAAATGTTTCTAATCCTTTTTGAATTCTTCGGCGCATGTCCTTGCGAAAATCTTCGGTTTTAATTTTTAATGAATGTGCTTTTTCAAGAACATAATTTTGGTGATCGTCAGTTCCACTACAATTGAGTACATTTAATGATCTTAGGCGCAAATATCGGGTCATAATATCGCTTGCTAAATAGGGACCACTTATATGTCCTAAATGCAGTGAGCCATTGGGGGTTGGTGGCGCAGAGGTAATTAGAGTGGTGTGAGGTAAAGGCGCAATGACAACTTCTTCACTATAAATTGAAAGAAATGTTAAGTCGTTTTTACCCGTATTATGGATCACATGATTTGCAAATGAAGGAATTCGAATTAAGTCGCCCAAATGAACCGGTTGTGATTCATTATTGATAATTATTAATCCATCACCACTTATGATAAAAAACAGTTCTGACTCAAAGTGAGAATGCGCATCAGATTTTTCTCCAGCAAGAATTCGACAAAAAGTTGGATAAAGCACATCGCGTTCACCTGGTTTATAAATAAAGGAACAGAGGATGTTGTAAGCATTGATAAAATGTGCTTGTGTCAGTGATGAAATTTCCACTATTGTTCTCCAACGTCATTTATTTATAAGTTGCAAATTTACTTGAATTGACTCATGAGTTAAACTGATGATTTTTCACTATTTTTGTTGAAAAAAAATCATTGATTATTAAATAGAAGGGGAATGATGAAACTAGAGCAATTGCACTATTTTGTGGAAACAGCAAAACGTCAACATATAGGCCAGGCAGCCCGTTTTCTCAATATCACCCCCAGCGCCATTAGCCATAGCATTACTGCATTGGAAAATGAATTAGGACGATCTTTGTTTACAAAAAATGGGCGTCAAATCAAGCTTACCACGCATGGGGAGGTCCTTCTCGAGAGGGCAGAATTTTTATTAGCCGAAGTAGAGCGGATTCGTGATGAGCTCTCGACAGATCAATTAAAAATGCGAGGCCATTATCGAATGGTTGCAACCCACATTCTTTGTTCTGAATTTTTAACTCCAGTATGGATGGAAATTCAAAAAGAATATCCAAATTTAACCGCTGCACTTTATTCATCACGATCTGGAGATGTATTATCGCGCGTTAACTCTGATGAAGTGGATTTGGGAATTTGTTTTTGTCCCCATTTGGGGCCTAATCATGAGCAAGAAATTATTCATGAAGGAAAATTAGTGTTTTGTTTTGGTAAGGAGCATCCTTTTCTTAAAGATCGTACTATTCAAGATCTTGAGATATATCCTTCAATTGCTGCTCAAGCTGCGGAAGGAATAGTGAATTGCGAGAATCATCCCTCCTATAAAAAGCTAAAAATCAAACCCAAAATTGTTAATCTATTCGATAGCTATGATGTAGCGATACAGGCTTTGAAATCGAATAAAGTCTGGGCACTTCTACCCGATTTTCTAGCATATACTCATCGATTGGAAATTGAATCATTCATTCCTCCGGGCTGGGATTTTGATTATAGTATTGTAGCTATCTGGCCGAAAAATCGTAAGCGTAACCAAGTTATAGATCATGTAATTAAAGAATTAGGATTGTTCATAAAAAAAATAATTTCCGGATTAGAATGAGTGGCTTTATTGAGAAGTTACAATTATTTTCACCAATACTATTGAAAAATAATCAATTTTTTTAAGTGGTTAGATAGTCTATATTACAGGACTCAAAGATGATGAGATGACACATGAACTTTCGGTTTTTGAGCTGGGCTTCAGTTTTAGTTATTAGTATGGTGATGATGGGGCTTTCAATTCGAATTTTAGCTTTGCAAGAAATTCCTTTGTCAGATAGCTTGATCATGCGGGGTGGGTGTTGTTTATTCTTCGTCATTTTATTTGCTATAAAACAAGGTTTAACTCTTTGGCCTAAGTCAGTAAAAATTCAATTATGTCGTGCCTTACTTGCTGGCCTGGCGCTTACTCTTTATACACTAAGTTACAATTGGCTTACAGCTTCCGCTGTTTCAGTGTTATCAAATATTGACGTACCCTTGTTGGTGTTGATCGGACCTTTTGTTGGGATTAGTGCGTCATGGCGTGTACGAGTCTTTTCATTGCTGTCTATTTCATTTCTAGCTTGGTATGTTTTGGGTCTCGAAACTCAAGTTAATTTGTATTATGGGCTTTCTTCATTAATGATTGCATGCCTTTTACTGTGTTTTGGCTATTTGTTTATTAAAAAAAGTATGAATGAAGAAAATTGGGCCATTACCATTTTGGTTCCATCACTGGCGATTATTTTTTATGGTTTTATGCAGCGATTAGTTATCGATACGCCAGCATTTTCATGGACTTTTGAGTTTGTTTTTATAGGAGTATTATCGGGTTTAGGTATGTTTTCTGCTTACATCGCGACTATGAAGTTATATGCTTTGGCCGATTTAGCTACAGCTGAATTCCCGACTTTAATTGCCTCATTGGTAATTCAACCCTTCGAGATGATTCTACTTGGTGTGCCTTTACAAGCTGAGTATGTACTGTCTTCTTTGGGTTTTGTTGTAATCACTTATTATATTTTAACTTGGCAAAAAGAGGTGACACTTGCTTCGTGAGATGGGTGGGCTTGTAGCGTCAATGAATTTGCCCAGGATAGCTCAAACATTGGATTATACTTGTGGAGCAGCATGTTTTGAAAGCATGTTTCAGTATTACAAGGGATTTTCTCTAGGGGAGATGTATTTTGCAAATGAGCTTGAAACGCTGAAATTAGGTTATACTCCACCGGTTAACATTGTCACTCTTGCAAAAAATCATGGATTTTCATGTGACATGATGGAAGGGGCTATTATCCCAGATTTGATTGAACCATTTACTCGTGGCAAAGTGATTTTTGTCACATGGTGTTTTGAGAATGCAGGCCATTATAGTTTAGTGAAATGCCTTGATCGGGAGCACATTACACTGATGGACCCCTGGTGTGCACGGGAAGGAATGGACAATCGATTGACTCTTAAAGAATTCGTGCCTTATTGGCAGGCGCGGGGAAGTAGGATAATTAAAGTTTTTTGACAGAGAGCATTCCCGATTTCGGCTCGAATGGTTCGATTCTTTTAGATGCGTTTACCCTGGCGTTTTGGGAAGAGCTGTAAAAATATTAGCCAAATAATGGTCTTTGTGTTATAAAATGCAATAGTTCAATCAGTTTTTTTTATATGGCATTCATTAATTTTGAATTAGAAAAAATATCTTCTTCCTATATGTGGAACAGCGTTTAACATGGGTAAAACGGAGCAATCGATTTTCCATAGGATGAAGGCCTTATCTGGCCTTAGGCATTGTCACTCTAACTTCATCTTAATTTTTGCTGATATAAAATCTCAAAATTCCTACTTTAATCGAGTAAATACTAATGGCTTATTCACAGATACCAAGACGTCAAATTAACAAGAAGAAAATTGATAAAAAATTATTAGACTTTGATTGTATTAGCATTCTTAAGCAATTAAATATCGTATTGCCAACATACAATAATGATGAATTACTCAGCAAAAAGGCGTCTTTTTTAAGTCAGCTGCTTAAAATTGAAGACCAAGCACAGTACGAAAAATTACTTTCAAGCACAGATGCTTGGTTATTTAAATATTTTGATGCTGAATCTAAAGATAACACCAATAATGAGGATGCACTTTTTGTACATACCTTACTGCATTTAATTGTTAAAAAGCATGATTCAAAGCTAATTTTATCAAAGTTTTCAGAATCTATTTCTTATGTTCACTCCGTCGATAAAAGACCTTTGTTATTTTTACTTAGAGCTTATGTATTAATTAACAATCAAACAATTGAAAACTTAACTTTCGCAAAAGAGGATACGGAATGGCTATTAAAGCAAAATTGTAATCCCATCATTTTGGAGCATGTCAAAAAAATTCAAAAGATATTAAATGCTTCGAGTTTTATAAATAAAAAAGAAAGCGCAGATAATGAACGAGCGCGTATTGCTGAAACAAACTTAAAGCAAATGCAAGAAGATGTAAACAATAAAAATTATATTGCAGCCTATCAAAGGGGGGATAATTTTTTTCTTTCGGATGACTTTTCAAGTGATGATTTAAAAAAACCCGAAGAGCTTTACAGTTTGCATTTGCTCATCATGATATATTTCTATTCAATTCTTGACTCAAATAAAAATCACGAACTGATTCTTAAATTAAAAAATCTCAATATAACAAAAAATGGATTACAAGAAACGATATTGACTATGCTGGACACTTATATTGAGGCAAGTAGAGAACAACACATACTTTGGCCAAAATTAATCAATTCAATCACCTCTGTGTTTATTAATGAGCAAGATCCTGGTTCCGCACTGAATGCTCTAAATTTAATTAGAATGTATTATGATGATCTCGTGCAAGATGCACCCGAATTAAATTCAGTTATAAACATCGCTCTTTTTCAAAAAAAAACCAATGAATTAAAGGAAAAAACAACTTCTAAAACAGAAATAATCCGAGCGCCTTTGAGCTTCGGATTATTAAATCAAATTAAATTGCTAAATCTAAATAAAGAACCATTTTCATCAATCCAATCTGGATTAGAGTCTAAATATTTAGAATACAGAAATACTTCTCTTATTTTGCTTGAAAAATTCAATCAAGCAACTAGCAACAAGGACTACGTAGAATTATTATCAGAATCCCGGAACATATTGATCCATTTCGATAAGAATCAATCAAAAGATGATGCATTTGATATAGCTTTTTATATATTTATTCTATGTCATTTAGCTCTTAATACTCGTGTACTCTCTGTAGTGCTAGCTGAAGGGATTGATTACTGCGTCAATGATGAAATCAAATATATTTTGATATTGATTCAGTCCTTCCAAAATCTAATAACTAAAGAATATGGCGATTATAATAAAAATATATCGTTGTTGCATGATCAAGAGCATTGGAAAATTAATATTAAAAAATATCAAGCAATACTGCAAACTACAGTCTCGTTCTATGAGGACCATCATCAAAAAAATGTCAAAGAAACAGCAAAAGAAAATGTCTTCGCGAGCGAGGTGATTCCCCTCGGCACTAATGGAACATTAGAATTGCTGCATAAAAAATTAAGTGAAGGTAAATATATTAATGCCTATGAGCTTGCAAAATCCTTTACAAAAGAGATGACTGAAGATGATTCACGTTATTATAGTCTTTATCAGATATATTTATCTAAAATCTATTTGGCTTTTTGCTATGATCAAACTTTGAGATCTAAAGTGAGATTGGCTCAGACAACCTGCTTTAATAATCTATTAAGAACAATACAAGATGCTCTTAAAAGTAGTACTAACAAACATAATGCCTGGGAACAGTTAATAAACTATGCGATATCGGATAACAAAGATAATAAGAAATCATTCTATTTTATGAGCTTTCTTAATAAAGCATTCAACCATATTTCTATTTATCAATCATATTACTGCGTTACAGCAGAAGGGCTGATCAAAAGAACATTCAATACGTTCAAACAAAAGTATGAAAATGACATAGATGAATCAAAAAAACTCGCAAGAGAGGAAACTTTAAAAAACAAGAAAATTACTCAAGATGCGCTTCAATTGCAAAAACAATACAGAAAAAATGCAAATAAAGTGGCTCATCAGGAGCGCATAAAAAATAAATCAGAGCGAATGCTCGAGGAATTGCCTTCTATGCCTCAAATAGAGTCAAAAAACACTTTGGATGAAAATAAGTCAGACGCGCAGGTCAAGAAAAATGCAAGTAAGCAAAAAAGAAAAAGAGAAAAAAGAAAATTGGTGCGTGAAAAAATGGCAGAGTATAGAAAAAATCAGAGTGAAGGAGAAACTCAATTGTTAGCTAAGGAGGAACAGGCAAAAGGGGAACAGTCATTAGTAATTAAAACACCGGATACTGAATTAAAAGCCAGCATTGAATGTGTAGAACTAGAACCCCTCGTTTCACTTATTAGCTCCAGTATTGCTGAGGATGACTATCAAAACAAACCTACACCAGCTCAAATTGCAGAGCAACGTCTTCGAAATAAAGAAATGAAACGTAATGCACATAATGTCACTTTTCTATTGCATGATAATATTCGTTTTGAGCACCTAACAAAACTATTTGAAACCAATAAATTATTGAGGGGATGCAATACTAATTTAACATTCACAGGCAGTTTTATCACAAAAATGGGGGTACTTTTGTATCATGCCAACCCTGAAACATCTAAAAAAATATTTTGCAAAGATATTGATGCTTATGTGAGCACCAAAACTTTAGCTGAATTTAAAGAAGTTATTAATATATTAAATCAAGCAGGGTTTATTCAAAAAACACCTATCGAAGTGATTCATTCTCAGATAGGTATTAAAATAAACCCATTTGTTAAATTTGAACTAATCTTTCAAGATTTAAAATTTGATATTACAGTTCGGAGTCCTAGTTACCAAACCTATGAATATATACCTATCACCTCTGGTCAAGCAGTCTTTTCCGAACAAGGTAATTTGGATAATAAAGATAATCTTATCTTATTTGACGACCCAAAAAACAAAACATCGTTTTCACTATCTATCTTGCCAACAAAAGAATTTAAAGAATCATGTATTCACCTTAACTTTTCTTTACTTGAACCTAACTTCCTAACAACCTTATATTTCTTTCGCATTTTCAAGCTTTTTAAGAGCTTAGGTGATTTGATTGAAATTAAAAATATTGATGAAATTTTAAGAGTTGCTGAAATATATTTTATATATGAGGAAAGAATTAATAATTATTCTAAAAAAATTAAATCGGTCTACTATGATTTAAAGGAGTTCTTTAATAATCAAGTAGTCCTTGATCCAAATGCACGACGGTATATTCAGTTACTTTGCAAAGTGCTATTAAGTAGAAATATGAGTGATATACAACTTAACACAGTAGCTCCAGAAACTTTATTATTTCCAATACTTGTTAAGCTCTACCAGGCTAATGTGTTTCGTCATGATATTCAAAAATTCCGCAGTCAAATTGATACACTAATAAAAAATTTTGTTTTTGAATATAGATTAACATCGGATGCTCACAGTCTAGTAAAACAAAATAATAATGAATTTATTAATAAAATGGTTATCTTGCTGAATCGAATTGCAAATGATCCCTATTGCTCTGATGCCACTCCACTGATTATTTTTACACAGAATACGTTATCTTCAAAACCTAATACGTCGCATGGAAGTATGAGTTTAGGCAATAAAACATCATGAGGGAAAAGGTAAAAAAAAAATGGGTAATAGCAACTGTGTTGCATTAATTTTTTAATGCAAGGCAGTTGCTATTACGAGCGATTTGAAACAGAAGGCATCATTCGGATGAGCTGTTATTCCAAAATAAAGCTTCTAAATTGTGGCCATCAGGATCAATCACATAACCTGCATAGTAATTGGGGAAATAGTCACGATAACCAGGCTTCCCATTATCGATTGCGCCTAAATCGATTGCGGTTTTATAAAATAGGGTTACTTCTTCTTTAGATTTACATTCAAATGCAATATGTATAGGCGATGAGGATGGTTTGTCAGCATAAATTTCAAAAAATGGTACACCTTTTTTACCTAAGGCAATGCAAAGATCATTTTGAAAAATTATCTCATATCCTATGGTTTTTAGTGCTGGTATATAAAATGCACCACTATCTTTTACATTTTTTACATATAGACCAATATGTGCGATCATTAGAGTATTTACCTATCAGTAATTCGTTTCAGTTAACCTAAACATTGCCAATTCACTTTTGACAAAGCCAAATTGTTCATAGAATGAGTGAGCGTCTTTAGTTAATAGTACCCACCTAAAACACTCTTTAGTAATCGGGCTTGCCAAGGTCATTTGTACCAATATTTTTCCTAATCCTTCTCCTTGATGTTTCTCATCGATAAAAACATCACATAGGATCGCTTCTTGAGAAAAATCAGTTACAACCCGTGCAAATCCTAATTGTTTGTTGTGCTTATATAGTCCATAACATACAGAATATATTAATGATTTTTTTAGACGGTCTAACGATATATTTTTAGCCCAATATAGCCCTGATAATTGTTTGTGCAAATAAGCAATATCAAGTTTATTTTTATCACTACTAAAAATTAGATCATTGTGGTTTATTTCATAGATATCAGTAGCTAGTTGTTGAAAAAAATAACTCAATTTTTGCCTTTCCAAAATCAGGTTAATTCCAAAAAACGATTCTTAAATCAGACCATAAATATTTTCAAAAAAGCCGTGTGAAACAGCCGATTTCCGGATAATGTACTGGTTTTCAAAATCTAAGTCTATAGTTTAGTTGACGATGCCATCTTTTTTAATTCTAATAAGCCTTATATGGCGCATTTAACTTATTAATCTAAATTTATCAGTAACATATATTTAATGTGCATTTTATGTATATTCTCCAGGTCTATCATTTAGGAGTTATTTATGAAGGTACTTAAGAAAGCTAATTTAGCCAAGGCATTGAAATTATTTGAACTAAATTTTGATGATTTAAAAGGTAAAGATACTGCGGGTATTTTTGAAAAAATTCGTCAATCATACAAAAACTTTCCAGCACATTGGGATCCTAAGCTTAGAATTCCACGTGGACAAGTTGTCGCG
>JADMIO012791410.1_pt1 | contig 26046 bp, 24 predicted proteins | sample 8958161 | NCBI WGS metagenome assembly JADMIO01 (sample SAMN16585339, study PRJNA669376) | soil metagenome | isolation source: Crop rotation soil | place: USA: Cullars Rotation, Alabama | collected 2011 | reverse complement strand
CCGGCGGTGAAACCGTTGCCCCCACGCTCCACCGCTGCGCGGGTCGCTGCCCCCCCGAGGGGGCCGTGTTTCACCTTGGGGCGGTCCGGCGGTGAAACCGTTGCCCCCACGCTCCACCGCTGCGCGGGTCGCTGCCCCCCCGAGGGGGCCGTGTTTCACCTTGGGGCGGTCCGGCGGTGAAACCGTTGCCCCCACGCTCCACCGCTGCGCGGGTCGCTGCCCCCCCGAGGGGGCCGTGTTTCACCTTGGGGCGGTCCGGCGGTGAAACCGTTGCCCCCACGGTCGCGCACTGTGTCGTGGTGAACCTAACGTGCGCTCTTGCTGTCGCTTAAAACCCGGATCTGCGTCAGGCGTTTGCCGTCGCTGCTGCCACCGCTGCTATAGCTGCCGGCCTTGGCTGCGGCGCCGCTGCTGGCAATCGTGATCCATTGGTACATGGGGGCGCTGACCGTGGTGGTGTAGCGCTGGCGTGACGTGGCCGGCAGGTCGGAGCTGGTGCGCTCGTCCACGGCCGAGGATTGCGCTTCAATCTCGATCTTGACGGCCTGTTTGCCGCCCGGCCAATGGGGTGTGACGGTCAGACTCTGGCCGGATTCCATCCAGGTCACCGCCTGCGTGACGCCACCGGAATTGTTGCTGGCCGACGTGCCCGCGGCGCTGAGCGTGGCACTTTGTGATTCGATCTTTTGCACCCACTGCATGGGCATGGACTGGTTGATGTGTATGCTGGCCTTCTCGCCATTGCGCACCCGCACCTGCTGCGGTACAAAGTCCACCGCGCGGTTGGCGGTGCCCACGGTGTAAGCGCCGCCGCTGCCAGCCTGTGGGCTGACCTGGTCTTCCTGCCCCTCCTTGACCTGGCGCAACTCCACCGTCAGGTCGACCTTGGGCGGGGCCGCCAGGGCCGCCAGGGGCACCAGGCCCCCTAACGCGGCGGCGGTCAGTGCATGGGCAAATAGGTGTTGCATGGCGGGCCTTGGTGGAGGGGAATTGCGATCCCGTTGATTGTGGCGCCTTGTCAAACCCGGCAAATCGCAAAAAAGGCAGCCTGCCGGCGTGTGTCTTTCCCCGTTCTCGCCAACTTGCCAGGGGCGCTCAAACGCTTGCACAGGGCCGCAGGGCCATGACTACAATGTTTTGGGCGTAACGCCATTGGAGCTTGTTTCTACGAAAGGCCTCACCATGCCAGTCACAGCCTTTCGCGCCCGGCAGGTAGTCGCGATCTTGATCGGCAGCCTGGCGCTGTATGTTGTGTCGGGGCGGGTCCTGGGCAGCGAATCCATGGTGCGCATCCTGCCCGGTTCGGCAGCCATGACCTTGAACGCGGCTTTGCTGTTCCTCGCCAGCGCCTGGTGTATGTGGCCACTGCCGCCTTCGCCGTCCTCAGCCGCTTCCGCGTCTTTGGGCGGGCGCGTGGCATGTGCCTGGTTGATGATCGCGGTGGCGGGCGCCACGCTGGCCGAGCATGGCTTTGGCATTTCACTGGGCATCGACTGGACTGCGCTGCACCAGACGGCAAGCGACGGCAACCTGCATCCAGGGCGCGCGGCACCGAGCACCTGTGTGGGCTTTATGCTGGCCGGCGCGGCTTTTTTGGCGATGGCCCGCGACAGGGTTGGACTGTCCGGCCGGCGCTGGGCAGATGCTCTGGTCTTCTCGACCCTGCTGGTCGGGGTGACGGCCTTGCTGAGTTATGGCCTGAACCTGGAGGGGCTCTACCAGGTAGCCGCCTACCACCGCATGGCGGCGCCAACCGCGCTGGGCGTGACGCTGTTGGGCCTGGGTTTGTGGCTGCAATTGCAGGCGCAATACCGCGACACCCGGCACGCCGAAAGCCCGGACCTGCGCATTGTCCGCACGGCAATCGTGGTGCTGAGCATCGTGGTGGTGTGCGCGGGGCTGGGTGGATTTGCCGTCCTCAAACAAGGTTTCGAGGAGTCCATGTCGGCCTCCTTGCTGCGCACCACGGTCAACAGCGCGGCCGCGTTCCAATCCATCGTGGACCAGCGCATCGGCCTGGGTCTGACGATTGCCGAACGCCCCGGACTGCAGAGGCATCTGGCCAGGTTGAGCAGCCATCCGGATGATGTGGAGGCCGTGAACCTGGCCCGCGAGGTGGCCCAGAGTTTTCTATCCTCGGGCGTTTCGGGCCTGCGCCTGTTCAATGCGCAGGGCCAGCCGGTGGTGGTGGTCGGAGACATGGTGGATGGCCCGGCGCAGATGCAAGTGCCCGTGCGGGGGCGCGGGCAGGACGCAGCCCTGTTGTGGCAGGACGGCTTTGTGCTGCGCACCACGAATGCCATGGTGCGTGACGGCAAGCGCGTGGGCAGCGTGGTGGCCGAGCAGCGGCTGACGGAGATGACCGCGCTGCTGCGTAGCGCCGACGAGGAAAGCAAATCCACCGACATCCTGATGTGCGGCCGCGAAAAAGACGATGCGGTGTGTTTTCCCAGCCGGTTCTACAAAGTCAACATGCACATTCCGATGTACAAGGACGGCCAGCCCTACCTGGCCATTTCGCGTGCACTGCTGGGCCAGAAGGGCGTGCTCTTTGTCAAGGACTTGCGGGGCCTTGCCGTATTCGCCGGTTATGCCCCGCTGGGTGATTCGGGCCTGGGCATGGTGTTCAAAACCGATTCGGTCGATCTGTTTGCGCCCATTCGCCAGCGCCTCAATGGTTTTGTGGTCTTGCTGGTGCTGCTGATTGGGGCGGGCACGCTGTTGCTGCGCTCCCAGATACAGCCGCTGGCGCGCAGGCTGGTCGGAGAACAGCGGCGCACGGCAGGCATTCTGGAGAGTTCACACGAGGCCTTCATTGAAATGGACCGGCATGGCGTGGTCCGCGATTGGAACCGCGAGGCCGAGCAGACCTTTGGCTGGACCCATGCCGAGGCGGCTGGCAGGGATCTGGCCGATCTGATCATTCCGGAGGGCTCACGCGAGGCGCACCGCCGCGGCATGGCTCGGTTCATGCAGGTCGGAGAAGGCCCGGTGCTGGGCAAGCGTATCGAACTATTGGCCTTGCACCGCAGCGGTGCCAGCTTCATGGTGGAAATCACGATCAGCGCCATCCAGGAAGGTGACGACTACCGCTTCACCGCGTTCCTGCACAGCATCGCGGAGCGCAAACAGGCCGAGGCCGATCTGCTGGCGGCCAAGCAGCAGGCCGAAAGTGCCAGCCGCGCCAAATCGGATTTCCTGGCAAACATGAGCCACGAGATCCGCACCCCCATGAACGCCATCCTGGGCATGCTGCAACTGGTGCACCAGACCCAGCTGGACCAGCGCCAGCTCGACTACCTGGACAAGACCGAAGCGGCGGCCAAGACCCTGCTGGGCATACTCAACGACATCCTCGACTTCTCCAAGGTCGAGGCCGGCAAGATGGCGCTGGACCCGCATCCGTTTGAAATCGACAAGCTGCTGCGCAACATCGGTGTGATCCTGTCGGCCAGCGTCGGCAAGAAGGATGTCGAGGTGTTGTTTGACATCGACCCGTTGCTGCCGGCCTGGATCGTCGGCGATGCGTTGCGCCTGCAGCAGGTGTTGATCAACCTGGCCGGCAATGCCCTCAAATTCACGGCCCATGGTGAAGTGGTGCTGTCGGTGCGCATAGGCCCGCCCGGGCAGGATGGTGTTCGGCACCTGCGCATGGCCGTGCGCGACAGTGGCATCGGCATTGCGGCGGACCAGTTGGGCAGCATTTTTGAAGGTTTTTCGCAGGCCGAAACATCCACCACCCGCCGCTTTGGCGGCACTGGCCTGGGCCTGGCCATCAGCCAGCGGCTGGTGCGCCTGATGGGGGGTGAACTGGCGGTGGACAGCACGCCGGGTGTGGGCAGCAGCTTCCACTTCACCATTCCCTTCGAGCCCTGGGACAGTCCTCCCGAGCCCGCGCTAGCCGACCGGACGAAATTGCAGGGCCTGCGCGTGCTGGCCGTTGATGACAATGCCAGTGCGCGTGAAGTGATGCGCGGCCTGCTGGCGAGTTTCGGCTGGCATGTCGACATGGCGGCCAGCGGTGCCGAGGCTTTGGGCGTGCTCGAATCCAGCAAACGGGCCGGCCGGCGGGTGGATGTGGTGTTGATCGACTGGCGCATGCCTGACATGGACGGCTGGGACACCAGCCTGCATATTCGGTCCCTGTACCCCGATGGCCATATGCCGCTGATCGTCATGGTGACCGCGTATGGCCGCGAGCTGCTGGCGCAGCGCCAGGCGGAGTTCCCCACGGTGCTGGACGGATTCCTGGTCAAACCCGTGACCGCGTCCGTGTTGTACGACACGGTCGCCGATGCGCGGGCCGGGCTGAGCCGGGCTGTGTTGCCCCAGTGGGTGCAGCCCGTGCGCAGCCAGCGCCTGGCTGGCGTGCGCGTGCTGGTGGCTGAAGACAATCCGACCAACCAGCAGGTTGCGCGCGAGTTGCTGCACAGCGAGGGCGCGACCGTCACCATTGCGGACACGGGCTTGGCCGCCATCGCGGCGATCACCGCCGCAGGCCCCGTCGCATTTGATGTGGTGCTGATGGATATCCAGATGCCGCAGATGGATGGTTATACCGCCACGCGGGAGATCCGCAACGGCCTGGGCCTGCGTGACCTGCCCATCATTGCCATGACCGCCAACGCCATGCGCACGGACCGCACGGCGGCGCTGGAGGCAGGCATGAATGACCACGTCGCCAAGCCCTTTGATCTGACACACCTGATCTCCGTGATCCTGCGCTGCATGGGACGCGGCGTGGCCGAACCCGTACCCGCCGCTGTGCCGGCGACCCTGCCTGCCCCGGGCGCCCCACTTGCGCCGCCGTCTGCCATCGATGCCGAGGCGGCGCTGGCGCGATTGGGCGGCAACATAGACGTGTATGTGCGCGTGCTGCGCGCCTTTGCAACCCGGGCCGTGGCTCTGACGGAGCAGATCGCGGCGCTGGCCGCACCGCCGCAGAGCGACCAGCAGGCGCTGGGCGCCGCGCTGCACTCACTGAAGGGTGTGGCTGCAACGGTCGGCGCGCAGCCGCTGGCAGACCTGGCCGCGCAGATGGAAGAGGCCGCGCTTGCCGGCCCGCAGGGTGCCAACGACTGGCCAGCATTGCTGAAAGCGGCCGGATCGCAGGCCGCCGATGCCGCTACGGCCCACGCTGATCGTCTGCAACCTGCCGACACTCAAGCCTGATACATCGCAAAATAGGCACCCTGCGGGTCGGTAAACACGGCGAAGCGGCCGCTGCCGGGGATGTCGGTGGGTGGCACACACTGCGTGGCGCCCAGCGACACCGCCGTGGCCGCCGAAGCATCACAACCCTCCACCGCAAAATAGGCCAGCCAATGCGACGGCGCCGGTGTACCCGGTGGCAAGGCCATCATGCCGCCTATGGGCTTGCCGCCCAATGACCATTCGGTGTAGGTCATGCCACCACCCGAATTGGTGTTGGCGCCCCAGCCGAACATGGCCGTGTAATAGCTTTCGGCCTTGGCGGTGTCTGAGCTGTTGAGCTGGCCCCAGCACAATGCGCCGGGCTCGTTGCAGATGCCAATGCCGGTGTTGGTCTTGGCCTGCCATACGCTGTAGACACCGCCGGTCGGGTCTTTCAGCACGGCCATGCGGCCCTTGTCAAATACATCAAAGGCTGGCATCACCACTTCGCCGCCCAGCTCGGTGCAGCGCCGCACCGATGCGTCGGCGTCCGCTGTTGCAACGTAGAGCATCCAATGCGGTGGCACGCCCGGCATCTGCTTGGGGTCCAGCGTGTAGCCGGCGGCCACGTCCTTGTCCTTCAGTGTGAAGATGGTGTAGACCCCGTTGGGTCCCATATCCATGTCGTTGAACTTCCAGTCAAACAGCTTGCCGTAAAAGGCCTTGGCCGCGTTCTGGTCGGTGGTGCCCAGTTCAACCCAGCAGAAGGCGCCGGGTGGGTGTGAGGTGGTGATGGACATGGTGGGTTCCCTTTCCGTTGGTTAGTGTTGTGGCAAACAAAAACGGGTTTGCGCCGCGCGCAGGGTGTTGTGTGCGCCCTGAGTTGCGCAGTATCGGCATTGGACCGCGAATTTTCAAGCCGCCCCGGATGTTGGGGGACTGCTGCAGGGCCTCAAAGCCCAGTGCATACCCATTTTGGGTTTTTATAGGGAGGCTGTAAGGGAAACTGGCCTTTAGCCCCCGTGAAGCATAACGATTGCGCTATATAAAGAATAGCAAACATGCCGATACACCCTTTTTTCAACCGCTGCGCTGCGCGCGTGGCGGGCAAGTCATTGGCAGGTCTCCGCACCGCTGGTGCGCCAGGGAATGCGCGCCATCGCCGGGTCGAACGGGTCTAAGCTGGCCATCCGTGGCCGTTGCAGCGTAACGCAGGTGTTGCCCCGGCGAAAGCGAATATGGTCGTTGTCAATGCGTTCCTCCGTCCACGGACCCGTCTCCGCCGCGGCCGTCGCGATTTGCCGCTCCACGGTAGCCGGCAAGCGCCCGCGGAACGGCGATTGTTCCGCAAAGCTGGGTGGCGCCACCGATGTGATGGACTTGCGCGACAGGTTCAAATTCAGTGCTGGCGCAGTCGGGGTTGTTGTTTGCGCTTCGATCGATCCCGGCGTCTCGGCCGGCACGTAGATACCACTACCGCTGGCGGGCGCGGGCGGTGTGTCAGCGGCGCGCTTGGATTCCGACGTACCGCTGTCGCGTTGGGCGGACTCGCCCGGCGCCGCGACCCGCTGCTTGCGTTTTGCCGGCTCGGTCTGTTGGGTGTGAGGTGCCGCAAGCGCGGGCAACCATACGGCAATGGCTGGGAGTCGCGTGTTGCTGTGAACTGTCCGCAGGCCGTGCTGCTCCGCAGTCCACCATGCCAACACACCCGCAAGATGCAATCCCAACACGAGCAGGCCCACACTGGCCTGGCTTGACCGGCGTCGTACCGTCACGCCTGCGCCTTGTTGGTTGCTTGTGTTGTGTTGGTGACCATCGTTGGTCCGCTCCAGTTGCTGTGAGGGTCGGGAGTATAGGGGAGGGGGATGGCCGCACCTTGCCTTTTCCTTGCAGCGAAAGTGGCCACGCTTTCAAGGCGCGGGCCGAACCCCGTAGGTACGCATGGCAGACTCTATCTGCGACTGTTCGGTTGTTTCTGCCGGATACAGCCGATAACTGGGGGCGATGATCGGTTCGATGGATTGGACCTTGACCACCATGACGCTGTGGATGGAAAAACGTGGCCCAGCCTTGGCTTGCAAGGGACGAACCCAACGCGCATAGTCCGCCGCATTGTGCGGAACGTTCTGGGCCGTGCCCACGATCTTGAAACCCTTTTGCACAAAGATGTCGACGAAACTGACACACACACAGGGGTTGGACCGCAGGTTGCGCACACTGGTGGGCGAGGCAACGTTGGCGATGACCAAATGCTCGGCATCAAACGGTGCAAAGATTTCCTTGGGTGAGACGTTGGGTTGCCCCGCTTCGTTAACCGTGGCGAGCCAGCAAAGAACGCTGCGTTCCATGGCGGCGTGGACTTCAGGTGAAAGCATGGTGTTATTCAGCTGGATCCTGCTGCGGGTGTTTGGGTGAAGTCAGATCAGCACGACCGATCCGACTACGAACGGTGTCAGGTGGGAACTGTAAACCACGCCACCGCGATGACGATGACCAACAAGACCAATCCAACCAAAGCGCCTGCAGTTGATCCCCGCGCACCTCGGGCTTCAAAGTGAAAAATGGCGCTGATCGTGGCACCGATGAAGTCCCCGACACGTTCACGCAACAGGAAACCCAGCGCGGCAAAGGCACCGCCGACCCAGGTGACCCAATGGCGCAGGATCGGATCGATGCCCGGCCCCCTGTGATGGAGCGAGAACGACAAGCCGTAAAGCCACCAGCAGGCCACACCCAGCAGCGCGCCGAACAGCAGCCCCAGGAAGGCGTATGTGATGCGGTCAATGATTGCCATGGAGGGGGAGTATTGTTCAGGTCAGCGCCCAAGCCACTCTTGGCGCCAACAAAAAGCCCATGAAGGTTAAGGCTTTGCCATTTTCCCCCACCGCTGCCAGTCAATCTCTCGACCGGGGAAGGTGACTGCGTCATCACTTGGACGGAGCAATGTCTTCGGTCCGGATGACCTCTCCGTCAGCGGAATAGGTAAAGCGCTTGTCCAGCATGCCATTCCTGTCTGTATCAACCTCAGCAGAGACAACGCGGCCGAGATGGATTTGCTCAATGCGCAGGGGCAGCCCGGTCTTGGGATTGATGTACTTGGTTGTGGCAAGAATTCCATGCTTGAAGTAGGAAGACATGTCCGGAAAACCATCACCATCCGTGTCAGTGTCGCTGGAAGAGACATTCCCGTAGCGGAAGCGATACCGAGACTCGAACTTGCCGTCGAAATCATCGTCGCCCTCCGCAGTCTCGACGTGCCCGCGCTGGTCGTAATGGATGACATAGTCGACTTTGCCATCCAAATTTCGATCAACGCGAACCCCAAGCGTTGCGCCACTGGGTGAAAGTGTCCATTGTTCATCGAGGACGCCATCCCCGTTGTGGTCAATGCCACTGACAGATACTGGTGAACGCAGAAAGGCATAGGTTCCTGAAACGCCAATGAGCATTCCCATTAGCCCCGCAAGCAGTCGGCCCGACGATCGCTTTGCCGTGGGTAGGGTTGGTGCGGATGCAGGTTCTGCAGCCTCCCAACGTTCGACAATGGCCCGGCCCTTCTCAAAATCCGCCTCGTCATCGATAACCAGACGAACCAGCCCGGATGCCGGCAGCCCACCCATTGCCCCTTGAAGAAACGCACCGTCGAGCCGAGCAGCGATGCCTTCCTGGCGAAGCAGGTCTTGCAGCATATGCGCCTCAACGGCGTTCGATGCTTCGTAGAGTGTTTTCATGGTTCCATTTGTTAGATTGCAAGTGCGCCGGCCGCGCAAGCCGCAGACGCAACCGAAGCGACGGTACGCACATGGTTCCAGCGCATCCATTCCTGCAGATAGATCGGCCAGTAGGCGGCGGCCTCGGGCGACTGCGCGTCCAGCCCGGCGAGCCGGTCATTGCGCGGAACGTTGAACGCCACGGTGACGAGGAACGAGCCAACGGCGTACAGCAGACCCGACGCGAGAAGCAACGGTGAACGTGGTGCGTTCCATGGCAGGAAAGACACCACCATACAGCCAAGTGCCAGCAGTGCCGTGCCGACAAATACAACCAAAAAAAGTGGATTCAGCACGACGACATTGATGCGTTGCATCGCGGCAATGCCCTGGTTCGCCGGAAGCTGCGCGAGGGCTTTCATGACGAAAGACGAGAAGGCAAAAAACACGCCACCGACAGTAGCAGCGCCAATGCAGATGAAGAGGGCGAGGGTGTCGAGCATAGGAGAGCTATCAGGGCTCTGCACTGGCCTACGCCTTCACGCCGGACGTTTGGCCAGCAGTGCCCAAACACCAGCGATGGACAGCAGGGAACCACCTGCCAAATTGAACCTGCGTTGCGCGCGCGGCGACGCCAACAGCTTGCGTGCCGACGCAGCGAACACGGCGTACAGCGTGGCGTTGAGCGTTGCCAAAGCTACAAAGGTGATGGCAAATACCCAGAGTTGCTGTGTGACATTGGCGTTGGGATTGATGAACTGGGGCAGGAACGCCACGAAAAACACAATGCCTTTGGGGTTCAGCGCGGTAACAAGGTAGGTGTTTGCAAACAACCTCCATCGGGACGCTGGAGCGGCCGGTGCAAGCATTTCAGAGGACGATATGCCGGCCCGCAAGAGCTTGACGCCAAGGTAGAGCAGATACAGACCGCCCGCCCACTTCACCACCGTGAACCAGAAGGCCGATGTTGCCAGCAACGCACCCAGGCCGAGGAGGGACACCACCAATGCGGTTGAATCACCCAGCGCGACCGCTGCGACGAGCGGAACATTCGCCCGGCGGCCTTGCGCCATGGAGTAGCTGATGACCGTCAGAATGGTCGGGCCAGGAATGATGAGAAGGATCGCGGATGCGGCAACAAATGCCAGCCAGACTTCGATGGACATGGGGACACTCCTGAAAAATGGTTGAAGAAATGTACACCGCAAATGGATGCGCACCTGCAGCGCGCTAGCTGCCATTGCAGCGATGACAATACAAGCATGGATGACGACGATAACAACAAACAAATTCTGATCGCCGGGGGCGGCATTGGCGGGCTGGCGGCTGCATTGGCCTGTTCGCGTGCGGGTTGGGTGGTGCAGTTGATGGAGCGTGCCGCTGCGTTTGGCGAGGTGGGGGCGGGCATCCAGATGGGGCCCAACGTGGTGCGGGTGTTGCACGGTTGGGGGCTGGAGCATGCGGTGAAACAGGTGGCAGCCTTTCCCGATGTGCTGCGCGTGCGCTCGGCGGCCGACGGCCAGGAGCTGGGGCGTTTACGGCTGGGCGAGCGTATGCGCACCCTCTACGGCGCGCCTTATGCAACCATCCACCGCGCCGATTTGCACCGTTTGCTGCTCACCGCAGTGCTGCAACAGGGCAGCACGGAATTGCACATCGGCGAATGCCTGGCGTCTTATGTGGATACTGGCGCCGTGGTGCAGGCGCACACAGAGCGTGGCCTGCAGATGGAGGGCCAGGCGCTGATCGGCGCCGACGGTGTGTGGAGCAGCGTGCGCCGGCAGTTGCTGCACGATGCCGCGCCGCGTGTGACTGGCCACCTGGCCTACCGGGCGCTGATTGCACAAGCCGACCTGCCCGTTGCGCTGCGCAGCCAGGAAGTCACGGCCTGGTTAGGCCCGCGTTTGCATGTGGTGCAGTACCCGGTGCGCGGGGGCGACTACCTCAACGTGGTGGCTATCGTCGAAGGCGCGGTCAACGGCGATGTGCAGGACTGGGACCACGCGACCCATACGCGCGATCTGCAGGCCGCCATGGGCAGCACCTGCAGTGCTCTGCAAAACCTGATTGGTGCCATTCAGACGTGGCGCCTGTGGGCGTTGTGCGACCGCCCGCCCATGGCGGGTGCGCAGGAACAGGCCAAGGGCTGCGTGGCCTTGTTGGGTGATGCCGCCCACCCCATGCGTCCGTACATGGCGCAGGGCGCCGGCATGGCGATGGAAGATGCGGCCTGCCTGCAGCGTGTGCTGGCGGAATCCAGCCTGCCCATGGCACAGCGACTGCAGCACTACGCACAAGAGCGCTGGCAGCGCAATGCGCGGGTGCAGGCCCGCTCCATCCGCAACGGACAAGTTTTTCATGCCACGGGCCTGGTGCGCTGGGGGCGTGATTTGTCCATGCGCCTGCTGGGCGAGCGCCTGCTGGATGTGCCGTGGTTGTACCAAGGTGCAACCGGAACCGGAAAGTCATAGAGAAAGAAAAAAACAATGCTGAAGTTGCGACGACAAGTTCTAGCGCTGGGTGCCCTGACTGCCGCCACAGGCCTGTCGCCATGGCTACCCGCTGGTGCGCAAACACAGGTCGCCTCGACCCCCTGGCCGACCAAGCCACTTCGCCTGGTGGTGGGTTTCCCCGGAGGCTCCAGCCCCGACCTGACGGCGCGTGCGCTGGCCGAACCGTTGGCCAAGGCATTGGGGCAATCCGTGGTGGTCGACAACCGGCCGGGAGCCAGTGGCAATATCGCGGCCGACACCGTGGCCAAGGCCACGGACGGCCACACCTTGGGTCTGATGATCAATGGCAACCTGACGATTGCCAAACTGCTCAACCCCAAAACGCCATACGACCCGTTCAAGGATCTGGCACCGGTGTCGCTGATCGCCACGGCCCCGCTGGTGTTGGCAGTGCCTTCCAGCTATGCGGGGTCGGCGCAGGACTTCGTCAAGCTGGGACTGCAAGGCGGTGATGCCTGGAGCTATGGCACACCGGGTCAGGGCACCGTGGCGCATCTGGGCATGGAGTTGCTCAAAACCAAGACGGGTCTAAGCCCGGTGCACGTGCCATACCCCGGCAATCCGCAGGTGGTGAATGCGATGCTGGGTGGCCAGATTCAATTGGCGTTGTTGCCGCCGGGTCTGGCCATGCCGCAGGTACGTGCCGGTCGCTTGAAGGCGATTGCCGTCACGTCGGCGGGCCGCAGCACCCTGGTGCCCGAACTGCCCAGTCTGGCAGAGCTGGGTATCCAGGGCTTTGATCTGGAAGTGTGGAACGCGGTGGCGGCTCCCACAGGTTTGCCGCAGGCTGCCGTCAGCAGACTGGCGGCTGTGCTCAGCGAGATAACACGCAGCCCCGAGATGCGCCAACGCCTGTTTGCCCAGGGCTGGCAGGTGGTTGGCTCATCGCCTGAAGGCCTGGCCAACCGCATGCGCCAGGATGCGGCCTTGTTAGGCGGCGTGATTGCGCGGCAGGGGATTCGCAACGAGTGACAGAGCCCCCACGCTCCGCCGCTGCCCCCCAAAGGGGGCTAACTCGCCTTGGGGCGGCCCTGCGGCGAGTTGGTTGTCCTTAGCGTTTCATACGCACCGGCGAGTCCTTGGAAATGCCCCATTTATCACTGCCGGGTGTGCCGTAGCCGTTGTCCAGGTCCTTGGCGTACCACAGCGCCAGGCCCACGCCGCCGATGATCACGATCAGCCCTGCCACCAGTTTGATGACGGTGACCCAGACCTTGGGTTCGTCATCATTGGGTCTCTTCTTCATGCTCCTTCTCCAGTTGTGGCCTTAATTTTGTCGGCCCAACAGCAGGTATTCCATCAGTGCTTTTTGCACATGCATGCGGTTTTGGCTACGGCGTAACAAGCCCTTCGGGCAGTTGTTAGCCTGCGCCGAAACAGAATGCATGTCAGCCAAGCACTTCATGCTTGTCTTCCCAGCAAAAGGTACTCCATCAGTGCCTTTTGCACATGCATTCTGTTTTGGCTACGGCTTAACAAGCCCTTCGGGCAGTTGTTAGCCTGCGCCGAAACAGAATGCATGTCAGCCAAGCACTTCATGCTTGTCTTCCCAGCAAAAGGTACTCCATCAGTGCCTTTTGCACATGCATTCTGTTTTCCGCCTCGTCCCACACGACCGATTGTGGACCGTCTATGACGTCGGCGGCAACCTCCTCGCCGCGGTGGGCAGGCAGGCAGTGCATGAACAAGGCGTCGGGTTTGGCGGCGGCCATCATTTCCGCATTGACACACCAGGCGGCGAAGGCCTTGCGGCGGGTTTCGTTCTCGGCCTCGAAGCCCATGCTGGTCCACACGTCGGTGGTGATCAGGTCGGCGCCTTTGCAGGCTTCCACCGGGTCGCTATAGGTTTTATAGCTACCCGAGCCCATTCCGTGCGGAGTGACTGCCACTTTCTCATTGACCTCATAACCCGGAGGGGTGCTCACGCGCAGGTGAAAACCCAGGATGGCGGCGGCCTGCAGCCAGGTGTTGGCCATGTTGTTGCCATCGCCGATCCAGACCACGGTCTTGCCGGCCATGAATGCGGGGGCCAATTGTCCGTCCGCGTTCAGGCCCCGGTGTTCGAGAAAGGTGAAGATGTCCGCCAGGATCTGGCAGGGGTGAAACTCATTGGTCAGACCGTTGATGACGGGCACCCGCGAGTGCGCGGCAAAGCGCTCCAGCTTGGTCTGCTCAAAGGTGCGGATCATCACAATGTCGGTCATGCGGCTGATGACCTTGGCGCTGTCCTCAATCGGCTCGGCACGACCCAACTGGCTGTCGCCGGTGGTCAGGTGCACGACGCTGCCGCCCAACTGGTACATGCCGGCCTCGAAGCTGACACGGGTGCGGGTGGAGGCTTTTTCGAAAATCATGGCCAGCGTGCGGTCCACCAGCGAGTGGTGGCGCACAAAGGTCTTGAACTTGTGTTTGATGAAGGCCGCACGGTCCATCAGGTAGTGGATTTCCTCACGGGTCAGGTCGGTGAACTGCAAAAAGTGCCGCACCGGCGGCGCACCTTTGGGTACCGTACTGGGGATGCCGTTTAGCGGGTTCATGGCGTTTATTCTTTCAACAATGCGGTGATCAGGGGGCACAGGATAGCCGCGATTTGGTCGGCCTCGGCCGTTGTCAATATCAGCGATGGCACTAGGCGCACCACGGTATCGGCCGTCACGCTGATCAGCAAGCCGGCATCGACCGCGCGCTGGGCCAATACGCCACAGGGTTTGGCCAGATCAATGCCCAGCATCAGGCCATTGCCGCGGATTTCCTTGACGGCACCACTGGAGAGTTCGGCGGCCAAGCCCTTCTCCAGCGCGGCTTTCAGGTGGGCGCCGACAGTGGCGGCATTGGCCAGCAGGTTCTCTTCTTCCATGACACGGATGGTCGTGACACCAGCACGCATGGCCAGGGGGTTGCCGCCAAAGGTGCTGCCATGGTTGCCAGGGGAGAAAATCCTCGCCGCCTTGGGGCCGACCACCACCGCGCCCACGGGCACGCCGGAGCCCAGGCCCTTGGCCAGCGGCATGACATCGGGTTGGATGCCGGCCCACTGGTGGGCAAACCATTTGCCGGTGCGGCCCATGCCGCATTGCACCTCGTCGATCATCAGCAGCCAGTCGCGCTCATCACACAGTTTGCGCACGTCGCGCAGGTAATCCATGTGCATGGCGTTGATGCCGCCTTCGCCCTGGATGGCCTCAAAGAACACGGCCACCACATTCGGGTTGTTGGCCGTGGCGGCCTTGAGTTGCTCGACATTGTTGATGCCTACGCGGATAAAACCTTCCACCAGCGGGCCAAAGCCGGCCTGCACCTTGGGGTTTGCGGTGGCGCTCAGTGTGGCGATGGACCGGCCGTGGAAGGCCTTCTCGTAGACCACGATTTCGGGGCGTTCAATACCCTTGTCGTGGCCAAATTTACGCGCCAGCTTCAGCGCGGCCTCATTGGCTTCCAGTCCGGTGGAGCAGAAGAACACATTCGTCATGCCGGAGCGCTCGACCAGCAGGCTGGCCAGCTCTTCCTGCAGCGGCACGTGGTAATAGTTGGACGTGTGGATCAACTTGGTGATCTGGTCCTGCAGCGCGGCGACCAGCTTGGGGTGGTTGTGGCCCAGCGTGTTGACGGCGATGCCGCCCAGGCCGTCCAGGTACTCGCGGCCATTCACGTCCCACACGCGGCAGCCCTGGCCATGCGACAGGGCGATAGGCAGGCGGCCGTAGGTGTTCATCACGTGGGGTGAGGAGGGCGTGGCGGGTGCAGCAGTCATGTAGGGCTCCAGGGTTGCATCAAAAAAACAATGCTGCCCATTCTTGTATCGCTTTGTCACTCGACAAACCGGGACAGCGCGGGCCGTTGCAACAGATTCTAGGCGCTGCACTGCAGCATTGCGTTGACAAATTGGCATCACTGTGATGCGGCACGGTGAGCGCCGCCTAGGCGCACTGTAGAGGTATCCGCTCGCAGCAGTGGCCGGCGTCTGAGCTGTCAGTTGGCTGTCGTTCGGCTCGGATAAAATCGGTGCGCGCGCAGCCGCATTCTGGGTGTCGCAAACCCGCCGCCACCACCACCATGCCTCTCACGCCTTCGTCTAAAGAACTCTATATCCTGGGATTGACCCGCAGCGGCAAGACCTTTCGTCCCAGCGACTGGGCGGAGCGTCTGGCCGGCGTCATGAGCCAGTTTCGACCGGGGGGGCCCCAACCAGGCAGCCATCTGGGCTATTCGCCGTGGTGCGTACCCACGTCCATTGGGAATGTCAAATGCGTCATCGTGCACCGCGACCTGCGCGACTATGAGGTCATGGCCTGGGATTTCTGTCTGAACTTCGCCAAGGACAATGACTTGCAGGTGAGCGAAGTACGGCCCGATGCAGCGGGTGTGCCACCCAAGGCCTGAAGCCACTTCTTGCCCAGGGGCGTCGACTCTAGGCGTTCAACACAAAACAGTCCACCCTGTGGGCGCCGATGGTCACGGCCAGATCGTCGGCCTGCACCGGGTAATCGGGCCCCACATTGAGTTGGTTCACGTTATTACGGCGCAATCCAATTGCCACGTGATCCGCGGCGGCAGCTCGCTCGGCGACATCCTGAAAACATCTGCCGGCCGCCATCTTTATCGGGGTCAGATACAACTGCTGCCCTTGGCCGTTGCTCAAGAGGTCGGCCACGATGTCCTGCGTGCCGGGGTTGAGCAGCTCCTGGCTCACGTACAACGCGTCAAAGTGCGCGCTGCATACCACGTGGTCGCAGCCGGCCTTGGCCAACAGCTCCCGTGTGTTGGGGTCTATGCATTCCACGACGGTGTTGACCTGGCGTGCACGCGATTCGATGGCCAGCGCAATGGCAACGTTCAAGGTGTCGGATGCCGTGTCACCTGCGTTGCGCGTCAGCACGATGGCGTGTTGCGCATCGTTGATGCCGGCGCGTTGCAGCGTTTCGTCGCGGGTTGGATCGCCGCGTACATAACGCACGTGGCGGGCGCCCAATTCGCTGGGCAATTCCTCCAGGTCCTTGTCCACCAGCACGATCTGGGCGGCGTGGCCGACGCGGGGGTCGTTGCTTAATTCATCCAGCAGCCGCAACAGCTTGGGCAGCCCGGGGAAATTGATCAGCACCAGGTGCCCGGAAAATTTGACGCTGCTCATACCTTTTAGCTCCTTGGTCTTGGACGTGATCAATGCGGTAGCCACCACCGACAAAATGAATCCCAGCAGGCCGATGCCGATCAGCATCAGCGGCACACCGACCAGAAAGCGTCCGCCAGCGGTCTTGGGGAAGAAATCGCCATAACCCACGGTGGTCAGGGTCACCAAGGAATACCACAGGGCGTCGGTCCAGGTCAGGTCCGGATTGGCCGGCAGTTCGAAATACAAAAAACCACTGCTGCCATAGGCCAGGATGGCCGCCAGCAGGACGATGGCGCGCAACTGCATGGATGGATTGACGACCAGATGGCGCTGGAACAGGCGCAGCAGAATCTGCATCATGATCCCTGCCGCGCCCACGTATGGATCAAGGCCTCGGCCCGGGCGCTGACGTCCGGGTTGGCCCACAGGCCCAGGTTTTTGACGCGCGCCTGGACCTGCGCCTGCAGGTAGACCGGCATGGACGCAAAGGGGTAGACCGAATACACCAGCGCATGGCCCTGGCTGACCAAGGCCATGCCGATGTCCTGTTCACCGGCATACAGCGTGGCAAGGGTACGGCCATGGCGGTCGCGGGGCGGGGTATTGAGCAGTACCCGCAAGGGCCGGTCGCCCACGATGCGCTTCAAGGCATCCTCGGCAGCGCGGCCGTACACCGCGGCTTCGTCCTTGCCGTGTTTGGATTCCAGTGTCTTGATGCCCAGCAGCCGCACGGTGGCCTGGCCCTGGCCGTCCTTGCTGACGATGACGGTGTCGCCGTCGATGACTTTCACCAGTTCAACCAAGTCACCACTGTCGAGCCTGGCGTCGCGCGGCAGTTGTGTGCTCTGTTGCGCGTAGATGCCGGTTACAAAAAAGGCCGTGGCACCACACAGGCCCAGCACCAAAGACCAGAATGCCAGCGTGATGCGGTCCATGGCGCGCGCCTAACGTGGCGACAAGGAGGTGGTGGGCGAGGGCATCGCGCCACTATAGCGCCGGGCCTGGTTTTGTCCAGGCAACAAAAAAGCCGTTCAATGAACGGCTTTTTTGCTCTTTGCTGGCAGCGCACCCGGTGCAAACGGCGGTTACCTGATCAGTTGAGGACAGAGCTTGCGGCATAGCCGCTGCGGTCTGTCCCGCAATGTTTCAGGTTTCCGTGCGAGTTGCCTAAGTGATTAGGCTGCGACGGCCAAGGCTTTCACCTTGGTGGACAGGCGGCTCTTGTCGCGTGCAGCCTTGTTCTTGTGGAAGATGCCCTTGTCAGCCACGGTGTCAACCACGGCTTGCATCTTCGCAAACAGTTCAGTGGCCTTGGTCTTGTCACCGGCCAGAACTGCCTTCTCAACGTTCTTCACCGCGGTGCGGTATTTGGAACGCAAAGAGGTGTTTGCTGCATTGATTTTGACGTCCTGACGGACGCGCTTACGGCCCGACGCCAGGCGCGGGTTCTTTTTCTTGGGTTTTGTAGATGCCATATTAAGTATTCCTTGTGTCTGAGGATGATGCCAGCAAAGCCCGCGATTGTAGCACTTCTGCTGTTTTTGACGCCTGCTTCCTTAACAGGCAACTCCCTGAACACCAAACTTTCTGACTCCCCACTCCCCCCAGCCCCCTCGCCCCCGTCGGGCGAGGGGGAGCCTTTTAACAGCCGATTTTGGAATTGCGCGCCGGATATGGGCTACACCAGTGAGGCTGCGTTACTCGTTTGCGCATTTCGGCCTTGGGCCAACGGTCGTAGAGACCTCGTGCTATTTCGGCGCGGAGCCGGCTGGCACGCGCAGCGGCCAGCGTTGGCATACCCGATTGAGCAGCCGCTCACTACGACCGCAGCGCTGGCAACCTCAGCCAATCGATACGCACCGCGCTCACCGCCTGTAATTCCGTAACCGGCGCGCAATTCCAAAATCGGCTGTTAAAAGGCGCCCTCTCGCCCGACGGGGGCGAGAGGGCGGGGGGAGAGTGGGGAGTCCGGTTATTTGAGTCCGGTTATTTGGTATTCAAAAGCGAGGTGCCGGAAGAAGAAGCAAATAAGCCCCCAGTACACTCCCCCAGGTGAGCCTCATCAAATCTGCCTCCATCGTTTCCGTGCTGACCCTGGCGTCACGTATCACAGGCCTCGTGCGCGACCTGCTGATGTCTTCCATCTTCGGTGTCAGCGCCATGACGGATGCGTTTTGGGTGGCGTTTCGGATTCCCAATCTGCTGCGCCGAATGTTTGCCGAGGGGGCCTTCAGCCAGGCCTTTGTGCCGGTGCTGGCGGGCAACAAGGAACAAGAGGGCGACGAGGCCACCCGTGCGCTGATCAATGCGGTGGCGACCCTGTTGACCATGGTGCTGCTGCTGACCTGCGTGCTTGGGATCGCCGGTGCTCCCATCTTGGTCTACATCCTGGCCAGCGGATTGAAGCCCGAGGGTTTTGACGCCGCGGTGCTGATGACGCGCTGGATGTTCCCCTACATCGCCTGCATGTCCCTGGTGGCACTGGGGGCAGGGGTTCTCAATACCTGGAAAAACTTCGCCATTCCGGCCGCCACACCCGTACTGCTGAACGTGGCCATGATTGCTGCGGCCTGGTTTGGCGCGCCCTGGTTCAAACAGATGGGGATCGAGCCCATTTACGCCATGGCGGGCGGCGTAATGCTGGGCGGCGTGTTGCAACTGGGCGCAATCTTGCTGGCGCTGTGGCGCATGGGCCTGGCCCCAAGAATCAGACTCAGTTTGGCTGCAGCCCGCGCGGCGTGGGCCCAACCCGCTACCAAAAGAATAGTGCATCTGATGGGTCCGGCTTTGTTGGGCGTCAGCGTTTCGCAAATTTCCCTGATCATCAATACGCAAATCGCCTCGCATTTGGCCGTTGGTTCGGTGTCCTGGTTGAACGGTGCCAGTTTGTTGATGGAATTTCCCACGGCCATGTTGGGCGTGGCACTGGGTGTCGTGCTGATGCCGCAGCTCGCGGCCGCGAAGGCCGCGAATGATGCCGCCAAGTTTTCCCAGATGATTGACTGGGGCCTGCGTCTGGTGGTGTTGTTGTCAATACCCAGCGCCGTGGCGCTGGTCACATTTGCGCAGCCATTGGTGGCGGTGCTTTTTCACAATGGCGCCTATACCGACCACGACGTCCTGCAAACCACAGTGGCTTTGATGGGTTATGGATCCGGCCTGCTGGGTCTGGTGGCCATCAAGGTGCTGACGCCGGGGTACTTTGCGAGCCAGAACATCAAAGGCCCGGCGTTGATCGGTATTGCGGTGTTGGTCATTACCCAGGGGTTGAATTTCGTATTTGTTCCCTTGTTGGAGCAAACCGGACAGGGACATGCCGGGTTGGCCTTGGCGATCGGCGTGGGTGCCATGGTCAACGCCGTGTGGCTGCTGGTGGGTCTTTTGCGTAATGGTACGTATGTACCCCAGCCCGGCTGGGGCCGCTTTGCCATGCAGGTGCTGGCGGCCAGTGCGCTGCTGGCGGTGTTTCTGATGTGGGCCAACAGTTCGGTGCCGTGGTTGGCCCTGAAAGCCGAGAAGCTTCAACGGATTGGGTGGCTAGCCCTCTACGTATCTGGTGGTGCCGCTATTTATTTTGTAGCAATCTGGGCCGCAGGCCTGAACCTGCGACAATTGCTGAGGCGCTAATTTCAGGAAAGGTTGGCACCACCATGAACCTGACTTTCGAACAGCCCACGCCGCTGGAGTACTTTGCCTCGCTGGTGCAGAGCGACGGCGAGTTCGCGTTGTTTGAAGCCGCTATCAGCCTGGCCCATGACGAATACCCCGAGATGGATGTGCAAACGGTCTTGGGCGAAGTCGACCAACTGCTGGCCCGCTTGCGCAGGCGCCTGGCAGCCGACACGGGGCCGGTGCAAAAATTGCGCGTGTTGAACCAGTTCTTTTTTCAGGACCTGGGTTTTGCTGGCAACGTCAACGATTTCTACGACCCCGACAACAGCTTCATCCACGTCCTGTTGCAGACCCGCCGCGGCATTCCCATTGCGATGGCGGTGCTGTGGATGGAGTTGGCCCAAGGCTTGGGCCTGGCGGTGCGGGGCGTGGGTTTTCCGGGGCACTTTCTGGTCAAGGTTAATCTTCCCATGGGGCAGGTGGTGATTGATCCCTTGAGCGGCAAATCGCTGAGCCGCGAAGAGTTGTCCGAGCGGCTGGAGCCCTACCGCAAGCGCAGCGGCCTGCTCGATGAACTGGAAACACCGCTAGGCCTGTACCTTCAGACCGCACCATCGCGCGACATCATTGCCCGCATGTTGCGCAACCTGAAGGAAATCTACAAGTCGCAGAGCGATTGGCTGCGGCTGCTGGCCGTGCAGGAGCGCCTGATCGTGTTGCTGCCCCAGTCCTGGCCCGAGTACCGCGACCGCGGCCTGGCCCATGCCGAGCTGGGCCATATCGAGCAGGCGCTGTCGGATCTGGAGTGTTACCTGGTGCATGCCGACGACCAGGTCAACCTGGATGCGATTGCCGACTGGGTCGACGCCCTACGCCGTTCCTAAAAATGTTGCCCCCATGTTCGCCCACTGCGTGTGGCTCTCTACCCCCCCGAGGGGGCTAAATGCGCTTGGGGCGGCCCGGCGCGGATTTGCGGTCCCCACGCCATGGCACTGTGCGTGTGCTGCCTATAATTCCGCAGCCCTCCCGCCCAAAAGGCGGTTGCGGGTCTGCCGGCACCAGCCGGTCAATCCCTTCTCAACCCGATTTCAGGATTGCCATGAAGCTTCAAACCACGGTGCTCGCGGCCCTTGCCGCATGCGTATTACCCCATGCCATGGCCGCGACCTCTGCGCGCGGCGTCATCGCCCAACCCTCGGCGGGGGCAATCCCCAAACTGTGCGAACAAAGCATTGCGCAAGCCCGGACCCGGATTGAGAAGATCAAGGCCGTGCCCCTGGCGCAAGTCAACGCCAAAACTGTGTTGCACGCGTGGAATGTGCTGGACATGGGGCTGCAGGACGTGGGTGGGCCGATAGGCCTGCTGGCCGAAACCAGTCCGGACCCCGAGGTGCGCAAGGCGGCCGAGGCCTGTGATTTGTTGTTGTCCGCGCTGCCCAATGAGTACCTGCAAAGCGAGGTCTTGTTCCAGCGCGTCAAGGCGTTGAAGACGAACGATCCGGTGGACGCCATGGCGCGCCAAAGCATTCTGGACGACTTCGAAGAACGCGGTGTGAGCCTGTCCACCGACAAGCGCGAGCGGGCCAAGGCCATCTTCGAGCGCCTGGACAAGTTGGCGCAGGACTTTGCACGCAATGTGCGTGACACCACGACCAAGTTGGCGTTTTCCGAAGCTGCGTTGCAAGGCGTCTTGCCAAGTGCGCTGGCCAATCGCACCAAGGATGCCGAGGGCAACTACTTGTTTGGCCTGGACTACCCCGAGTACGACGCCATCATGAACAACGCGCAGGTGGAAGCCACCCGCAAGGCCTTCTGGACAGCGTTCCAGCAGCGTGGCGGCAAGGAAAACCTGGGCCTGTTGCAAGAGGCTGTCAAGCTGCGGCTGGAGTTGGCGCAGTTGATGGGCGATACCAGTTTTGCCGACTGGACCATCAAGCGAAGGATGGCCGGCAAGGCTGTGGCCGTGACCCGGTTCCTGGAAGAAGTCCAGGGCAAGGTTGAGGCCTTGGAGCGCAAGGAACTGGACGAACTGCGCATAGAAAAAATGGCCGCTACCGGTGACAAAGGGGCTACGCTGAAGCGTTGGGATGTGCCGTTTTACCAGCAAAGCCTGAAGAAGCTGCGCTACAGCGTGGACCAGAACGAAGTGCGCGCCCAGTTCCCCACGGATCCGACGATTGCCTGGATGATGAAGGTGACCAGCACCCTGTACGGCGTGCAGTTCAAGGAAAACAAGACCTTGCCGGTGTGGCAGCCGGATGTGCGCGGTTACGACGTGTTTGACACGGCCAGCGGCAAATACCTGTCCAGCTTCTACCTGGACCTGTTTCCGCGTGAAGGCAAATACAAACATGCAGCGGCTTTCCCGGTGCGGGGCGTGTCCATGGTGGCCGGGCGCACGCCGGTATCGGTGCTGGTGACCAACTTCAACCGCGAAGGCTTTGACCAGCGCGAACTGGAAACTTTGTTCCATGAGTTCGGCCACATCATGCACGGCGTGTTGTCGAAAACACGTTATGTGTTGAATGCCGGCACCGGTGTCAAACGCGATTTTGTCGAAGCACCTTCGCAGATGTACGAAGAGTGGTCGCGTCGGCCCGAGGCCTTGGCCTTGTTCGCGCAAGTCTGCCCCACCTGCAAGCCGATCGATCCCAAGCTGATGGAGCGCATGAATGCATCACGCGCCTTTGGCAAGGGCATCTTGTATGCCCGCCAGCGCCTGTACGCGGCCTGGGACATGGCCCTGCACACCCCCACCATAGTGGACCCCATGCAAACCTGGGCTGAACTGGAAGGCAAGACACCACTGGGTTTTGAAGCCGGCACCATGGTGCCCGCCAACTTTGGCCATGTGATGGGCGGTTACCAGGCGGGTTATTACGGCTATATGTGGTCCGAAGTGCTGGCGCTGGACATGCGCTCGGCCTTTGGCAGCAACGTCATGGATACCAAGCTGGGCACACGCTACCGCACGCTGATACTGGAGAGTGGCGGTCAGCGGGCTCCGTCGGATCTGGTCGAGGCGTTCCTGCAGCGCAAGCCATCTTCGGAGGCGTTCTTCCGCGAAATATCTGGACACTGAAAACGTGATCCATACCACCTCCCGCATTCCGGGCATGGTCCTACGCGACCATACATTTGAGTTGCCGCGGGACTATGCCAACCCTGCGCAGACGATTCAAGTCTATGCACGCGAAGTGGTCGCGCCGGGCAAGGAAGACGTGAACCAGCCCTACCTGGTGTACTTTCAGGGCGGGCCCGGCTCGGGCGCGCCGCGGCCGGTGGACGCTAGTGGCTGGATAGGGCGGGCGCTGCAGGACTACCGTGTGCTGCTGCTGGACCAGCGCGGCACCGGGCGCTCCTCGCCCATCACGGCCCAGACACTGGCCGGCTTTGCCAACGCGCAGGCCCAAGCCGATTACCTGATGCACTTCAGGGCTGACAACATCGTGCGCGATGCGGAGGCGATTCGCCAGCAATTGATAGGTCCCAGTCGGTGGAGCATTCTGGGCCAGAGTTACGGCGGGTTTTGCGCCGTGCGCTACCTCAGTGCGGCACCAGAAGGCCTCAAGGAAGTGCTGATCACTGGCGGCATTCCGTCGTTGACACGTCCGGTTGACGATGTATACCGCGCGACCTACCGCCGTGTTGTGGACAAAAACCGTCAGTACTACCAACGTTATCCCGGTGATGCGGCACACGTGCGCCAGATCGTGGACCACTTGCAGCAGAACGATGTGTATTTGCCGGGTGGCGCGCGGCTGAGCGCGCAGCGCTTTCTGCAGATAGGTCTGCAATTCGGGATGAGCGGTGGTTTTGAAGCCGTGCACTACCTGCTGGAGGAGGCGTTTGTGACCGGGGCCGGTGGCCGCACTGTCATGAACTGGAATTTCCTGTTCCACCTGGAACAGATGCAGACCTTCGATACCAATCCCATCTACTCATTGCTGCACGAAGCTTGCTACACCCAAGGCGCCGCCAGCCAATGGTCTGCCCAGCGTCTACTGGCTGAATTTCCGGAGTTTGCGCTGGACGGTGCGGGACCGGTGCTGTTCACTGGCGAGATGATTTACCCGTGGATGTTTGACACCTATACGCAGCTGCAGCCGCTAAAAGCCGCCGCCGACATACTGGCGGCTACTAACCAATGGCCCCCACTCTATGACGCACAACGGCTCAAACACAATACCGTGCCGGTGGCTGCCGCGGTTTATTACGACGACATGTATGTGCACCGTGAGTTTTCGGAAGAAACAGCAGCCGTGGTGCCGAACATGAAGCTCTGGGTGACCAACGAATACGAACACAATGGACTGCGGGCCGACGGTGGCGCGGTTGTCGGGCGTTTGCTGGCCATGGTGCGCGGCGAGGTCTGACAAGAAACCAGTCGAAATGCAAAACGCGGCAGTAGCCGCGCTTTTTTGTAGTTCTTGAAGGCCTAGCCGGGAGGAGCGGCCCCCAGTTGTTTGACGCTACCCGACCCCACGGTGGATGAGTTGCCACGCGTCGCTTCTCCGTAATAGCGCACATTGCCCGAGCCTACGATGCTGACCGACAGGGCCTTGCGAGCCCAGACCGTGGCATCGCCCGATCCGGCGATGCTGATGCTGACGTCTTGTGCGGACAAGCGGGGAGCATTGATATCGCCGGAGCCGGCAATGCTGACATCCATGGCGTCTGTGCTGCCTTGGGCTTCAAAACGACCACTGCCGGCGACAGAGACCGAAAGGTCCTTGCTCTGCAAATCCTTGATCGTGATGCTCCCTGACCCGGCGATGCTGCTGTTGAGCTTGGGAGACTGCAGGCGTGCGGCCGTCAGGTCGGCACCGCCGGTCAAGGAGAGACTGTCCACGTTGCGTGCATTCAGTGTCACCTTGATCGGACTGCGGCTGGACAGCGTGACGCCTTTCGCAACGCGGACGTGGAGCTGACCATTTTTGACGCTCGTTTCGATATGCGGCAACAGGTTGTCTTCCGCTTCAATGGCGATCCCCTCGTTACTGCCCTGTATCAGCTCGATTTTGCAGGGCAGATCTACGGAAACCCGGTGAAAAGCGCCCAGCTCACGCTTGACGCTGCTGACATGGCCAGAGCCAGCCACTGTTTTGCCACCCAAAAAGTCATTGGCCTGGACCGGAACCACCGCCAGGCCCAGGGCGCCTGTCAATAGCAAAACCGAAAGCACGGAAAGAGAGCGTCGACTGGAATGCATTGTCTTGAGCACCGCTTGCATCAGACCTGGCGTCCGTACACGGTGACGGTTGGCAGCGTAATTTGTGCCACCGATGCATCCTGTGCCATGGAGTCGAAACGCATCAACATGGATCCATTGACTGCCAGGGTCATGAACACTGAAAAAGTGAGGGCAACAAGCTTGATCTGGGTACGGTAGTTGTGCAGCATGGTCTTCTCCGGGTTACGGGCCACAGCGGTCCGATGGGTGAAATGTAGGCACTGGTGCCTGGAATTGCACCCCACATGCGACGGGTGGCGACTGGGTGCGAAACGCCGTCTGTTTTGGAGGATGGACGGAGCCTGATACCCGTCTGGCTACTGCCGAGACAAGAACTGCGGGTTGTCCGGCCCCAGTGTTTCCCGAGCGGGCCGCGTCAGCGGCAAGACCTTTGCCGACGCCTGTTCTACCTGCGGAGTTGAACAAAACACGGACAGGCGGCTACCGTGCACCAGTGATTCCTGAGCTGGCATCAAACTGGGCGCGCGGGATAGGGGCATGCGTTCACCGGGCGCATCAGACCGCACCGATACCAGTTTGGGCACACCAAGGGCTTGTATAGGTTTGCCGTCGCCTGCGGCCTGAAGCAGGTCTGGCGTGGGGGAGGGCGGCACAGCATGTGACGGGGCTGGTGGCAATTGGGTAACCGGTTGCAGCCATTGCAAGATGGGCTCCCACTCTTTCCAGCACAGTGGGATCCGAAGCTTGGAATTCACGTGACTTGAAGTCGCGGCC
>JADMIO010607149.1_pt1 | contig 26049 bp, 17 predicted proteins | sample 8958161 | NCBI WGS metagenome assembly JADMIO01 (sample SAMN16585339, study PRJNA669376) | soil metagenome | isolation source: Crop rotation soil | place: USA: Cullars Rotation, Alabama | collected 2011 | reverse complement strand
CTCTTCACCGCCACGCTCGCCGGGATGATGGTCGACGCGAAGAAGATGAGCTGGGACGCGCCGGCGACGACGTACCTGCCGTCATTTCAGATGTACGATCCATGGGTGACGCGGGAGATCACGCTGCGCGATCTGCTTTCGCACCGGAGCGGCCTCGGACGCCGCGGCGACATGCTCTGGTATGCGTCGCCCTTCGATCGCGCGGAAGTGCTTCGCCGCATCCGTTATCTCAAACCCAACAGCAGCTTTCGTTCGCAATACGGCTATCAGAACATCATGGTGCTCGCCGCCGGTGAGGCAACCGCCGCAGCTGCCGGGCGGAGCTGGGACGACCTCGTGAAGGAGCGAATCTTTCAACCACTCGGCATGACCGCGAGCAACACGAGCGTGCGCGAGCTCGTCGGCAAGCCGGACGTCGCCACGCCACACGTGCTGGACAACGGCGTGCTGAGTCCCATACCATGGCGCAACATCGACAACATCGGACCGGCGGGATCGATCAACTCGAACGTCGTCGACATGGCGAAGTGGCTGCGCTTCCTGCTCGACAGTGGCAAGGCGGGCGACCGGCAGCTGATCGCCACCGCGACGTTACGAGAAATCTCATCGCCCCAAACGATCGTCCCGAGCCCCGACGACACCCTGTCGCCGTCGACGCACTTCCACGCATACGGACTCGGGGTTGGCATGTACGATCTGCTCGGCGTGAAGGTGCTGTCCCATACCGGCGGCATCGATGGCATGCTCTCGCAGGTGACGTGGGTGCCCGAGCGGCACCTCGGCTTCGTCATCCTCACGAACACCGAGGGTCACAACAACGTCTTCGCCGCCGTCGGCCGGAGGATTCTCGACACGTATCTCGGTGCGCCGCCGCGCGATTGGAGCGCGATCATGTTGGCGCAGACGCGCAAGCAAGAAGAGACGCAAGCGCAGGCGATGAAGCGTCTCGAGTCTCTGCGCCCCAAAGACGGCGCGCCTTCGGTACCGATCGATCGTTATGCGGGTCGGTACACGAACGAGATGTATGGCGACGTGACCGTGGACGTGACCGGCGGCAAGATGGTGCTGCAGTTCGGGGAATCTCGGGTGGGGGACCTCGAGCCATGGTCGCGCGACGCGTACAAGATCGTGTGGCGTGAGCGTCGTTCAGGCGCGGGGCTGGTGCAGTTCGTCATCAGTCCGGTGGCCACGGTACAATCGCTGCGGCTGTACCAATCGCTCTCGCCAGCGGCACTGCGATCGCCCGACGTCGACGAGTTCCGCCACGTCGCGCCGACAGCGGCCGCCGCGGTGGGTTCGCGCTAGCGGGTTTTCTCCCGCGCGTGGACCTGCTATCTTGAGGTCTGCGCGAACGTTGCGCTGTTGGACAGGTGGCCGAGTGGCTGAAGGCACCGGTCTCGAAAACCGGCATACCGGTGAACCCGGTATCGAGAGTTCGAATCTCTCCCTGTCCGCTGAGTAGTGGTGACTCTGCGGAGTGAACGAGAATGGCGCGGCGCCCCGGGTGCCGCGCCATTCGCATTTCCGCGGCACCGTTGACGGCGGTACTCCGTGAGTGTATCAGTCGGACATGGGTGCGCCGAGGTTCGATGATGCGACTGATTGAGGGCTTGGGTCAGCTAGTCTCGAGTGCTGTCGCTGCAGCGCGCGTGCGGTTTGAGTTCCTGCAGGCGGAGCACGCTCGCCTCAAAGACAACTGCGAAACGCTTCTGGCGAGGACCACTCGAACGAAGGATGAAATACGGACTCTCCGGCAGGAACTTGCCGCCAGGCGTGAGGGCTATATCGAAGTCAACGGCGTTCACTTCCGGGTTATGCTCGGCGGCGTCGACGCGACGCCGCGGTGTATGAAGTGTCAGTCAGCGTTGACCGCCTTCCCGCCGAGCTCGAACGAATTGCTCGTGTGCCTTGGGTGCGGCTATGTGGCGCGCGGTGTCCGACCCGCCGACGCGGCGAAGTCCGCGTTCGAGTTGAGGAAGACAATGCGGAGGTCGAGAGCGTTGTCTCATTGACCAGCGGGATCGAAGATGGTACTCGGTGTTGCGCTCGTCGAGCCTAATCGCGCGCGAAGTGCCTGTTGAGCCTCGCCCGTGCACTGAGCCACTGCGGTCGCCGCGACGGCGATGAGAAGACTCGTAACGACGACGACGCCAGCGACATGACGCGTCGGGTACACTTGTACGGGCCTGGCGTTAGCGTTTCCCCAACTCCGAGTCGTAGCGCAGCTCGGAGACGCCTTTCTCCGTCTTCGCGAGCACCGCCGCCCTATCGGCTCCGCGAAGGTAGTAGTCGAGGAACGCCAGCGCGTAGTCGTTGATGCGTCCGTGCAGCGGCGACGGGAAATCTGTCCAGGCAAAATGCCCCGCGCCGGCGAAGTCGACGAAGTATTTCGGGCGAGGCGAGGCGTCGTACGCGCCGTTCGCTCGCCGGAGAAATGGCGTGATGCCCCAGTCGAGCGTGCCGCCCTGGTACATCACCGGCGCCGAGAGCTGCGCGAGAGTGTTGTGCTTGACGAACGGCTCGGTGTACGGTGAGAGCGCGAGCACCGCCCTTACTTTCGGAAGCCGCCACGAGGCCCATCCGCCGGCGAGTCCGACGACGGTATAGCCGCCTAGTGAGTGGCCGGCGAGCGCGAGCCGATCGAGATCGACGCGCGATGCGAGCGCGCTGTCGTGCGCGATTGCGTCGACGACCGCGCGAATGTCCTCGGCTCGGTCGATGAAGGTGCTGTCGGTCCATGCCTCCGGCTTCGCGAACGACGGCGCGCGCCCCGATGATGTGCGCCGGCCCGAGTGCGCGCCGCGGCAGGTGGCGTCGTTATGCTGCGGTGCCACGACCCAGTAGCCGTGGCTCGCGAGCATCTCGGTGAGGAAGCGGGATTGCGTGGCGCAGCCGAGGTAGCCGTGCGAGAAGATCACGATCGGGCTTCGCGTACCAGTCGTCGTCGCCGCCGGCGCCCACACAACGACGTTGCGGCCGCCGAGCGTCATCGGCTGCGCCTGTGGCGCAGTCTGCGCGTGGGAGCGTGCGCAGCCGAGAGTCAGTACAGCGGTGGCGACCGTCAGCGACGCGCGGAAGGGTGATGCGCTCATGGCGAGATGGTACACGAGCGGTGGGCGCGAGTTCGGCGCGACGGGCGAGCGGGGTTGGTTGAGCCGTGCTGGGCGGCTAGCTTATGGGCTGTTGGACGGGTGGCCGAGTGGTTTAAGGCGCAGGCCTGGAAAGCTTGTGTACGTTCATAGCGTACCGTGGGTTCGAATCCCACCCCGTCCGCTTACGCCACAGACACTTAGGACGTCTGTGGCGTTTTGCTTTGGCCGGGCTTGGTACCGTGATGTGGTACCGTCATGCACTGGCTATGCGCTCTAGCGCCTTGCGCTGCGCCTCGATGCTGGCCTGCTGATATACCTCGACGGCCATGCGCTCCGTTTCCCAGCCGCACAGGTCCATCAGCTCGCGCAGCGGTACGTCTCGCAGCGCGTTGGCAAAGGCACGGCGGAACGAGTGCCACCCAAACCGCTGGCCCTTTGGCATGTGCGCCTTTGCGGCGAGCTGCTGCCACAACTTGCACACACCATCACGTGTCAGCGGCTGACCGCGCCGCTTGCGACGTGGAGAAGGGAACAGCCACGCGTCGCCAATCACGCGATCGCGCTTTTGCTCGCGCTTGAGGAAGGCGCTTAGCTCAGGATGCATCGCCCTGCATGCCTCCTTGCCAACCTTGTCCGTTTCTGCTCGCCAGCGGATGGTGCTCGCCTCGACGTCGATATCTGACCATCGAAGCTGCCGGATAGAGTTTGACCGACGACCCGTGTACCACGCCAACATCACGAATCGCTCGGCCAACGCGGAGTGCTCCGTTGCGGCTGCACGCAGGGCCTTGAACTGCTCGGCGCTGAGTACCGCGCGCACCGGATTACGCTCCTTTGGTGCCTTCAGCCCATCCAGCGGGTTGCGGTCAAGCAAGAACCTGCCGCTCGCATCGCGGCACTTCGTTGCCCAATTCAGCACTGCTTTGAGCAACCGTAGGTCCTGCTCGATGATCCGATTGCGCACCGGCTTGCCCCTGCCGCCCGGTGCTAGCTGACCTGTACGGCGACGCCTGATGTAGCTCTCCCAATCCCGCACATCCAACGATGCGGGGTCGCGCGTAGCACCGAACGCTCTAATGAACACTGGCAATGTGCGCTTGTCATACTGCTGACGACTCACGCTTTTCTGTGGGGTGCGTTGCTTCACGTAGTTGTCAAACAGCGTTCGCAGCGTGAGTACACCTACCGCCATCGCTGCCGGACGCTCGCTGCTCGTTATGGCCTCGCTCGCCCGTAACCGTGCTGCTGTTTCATCGGCCTGCCGCTTTGCGCGTTCCTTGTCTGCGTGCCCGAGCGATTGCTTCTTGCGCCTGCCGTCCTCGCGATAGTCGATCCACAACGTGTTGCCTTTCGCGGGCCATGCAAACACTCGGACGCGCGTGTTGCGTTTTTCACCAGCCTTGTACGACCACATCCTAACGCGCTTGTCAGCCGACCGTGTCCGTGGCTTTGCCATCACTGTACCTCCTTGATGACAGAAGCCACTACCACCGACGGCTTAAGTTTAGCACTTGCTGAACCTCTCCGCAACTTGGCGGTGTGCCCGGGCTTCAAAGGCACGTCTTCGCGCCTAATCCGCGGCTTCCCTCTGCGGCCTAGATTGGCGAGCCTGCCGCTTGCTACTAGCCGCTGAAGGTGATCGACGCTAAACCCACCAATCTCCGAAGCTTCCTTAAATGTGACGCCGTCTTCGTCGTTGCTCTTTAGAGCTTCTTCGAGTTCATCTGCTGTATCTCGAAATGCCTGTGCTGCCGCTGGCGCATACCGTTCGAGCTCAGTCGCGCGACTCCGCCACTCGGCGGGAAGATCTGACACGAGCATGTGGCGTCCAAGCATATGCTATCGTCATCGCTTCTCTTCTCCTGAGCCTCAGGGTAATTGTGGTACGATTGACGCCCAATGCATCAACCGCCGATAGCCTCACGGTGCAACTCACGTGAGAGCGAACCGTTCCGTTAATTCGGTGTTGAGGTTGCGTCGCCAGTTCGTGCCGACAGCCCCGCGCCTTGCCAATTGCCGGCAGAAACGGCGGTGAGAAAGGCTGTCAATAGCGATTTCTCCTTCTCGCTGGACACGTGCGTGCGTGTCTTGCGAGGATGATTAACAGTCCGTCAGTATCCAACGCCGAGACGACTGTTGAGAAATGGCAGGGGATACCTGCAGTGCACGCAACGCTTACAACTGGCGGATCTGTGTCATCGTCGTCATCGAAGTCCCTATCGATCTCCGCGTAGAATCGCCACTCGTCGACGCGCGCTTCCCAACATGGCTCATCGGCATCATCTAGCTCACTTTCGATGTACTTGACATCGCCAGTCATAATTGACTTGATGTCGTGGCCATCCAGCCACTTGGTAAAGACTCGACGTACTTCGTTGCTCCTTGGTCGCAGTCGTGTTCGCTCGTGTCGCCGCACCCGCTCTTCGATAGCCCGAAGTCTTTTTTCGGCGCGTTCCGTGAGCGACATTCTTGTCCGCTCGGGTGTGCGCGCATTCTTCATGATCGGCCCTCCTGCTTGACGATTGTCCAGGAACTACTAATCAAAACGGCACTCACGACCCCACCATCCCCACCACATTTTTTCTACTTACCACAGGGGAAGGTGGTAGTGGTTGGGGTGGTGGGGGTGTTGGGTTGTGGCAACGAACTCCGCAACCTGGGGCGTGGCCCGCGAAGCCCACCCCGCCCCATCACGGTTCGGGTGATTCACACACGCTCAACTTTCCATTGTTGTTTGGTCGGGTTCCTCCATTTTTGGGGTGCTGCGCGTCCTCGATTGGCGTACAGCAGGCGGCAGTCTGACAAAGACGGGAGAACGCGCCGTTCGGCTTGCGCGCCTGCCCATCTCTTCGTGATCTGCGGCTTAACGTCGCGCACCTTAGGAATGCGTTGCGAGAGAAACAGGCCGAATTCAGCTGCCGTTATTGCGCGACCGTGGCTCGTTAGCGATTGGACATACTCGCTATAAAGAAGGGCAGTCCACAAATGGACGCGGCCCGCATGGTCCACGACAGCACCCTTCGGCACCGTGCCGCGCTCAAGCCATTCCATGAGCCACACTTCTTCGGGCTTTTGACTTATTGTGTGAAGCGCCTGCTTCTCGAGCGCTGCCGTGCGTGGGATGCGATCGAGGCGAGCTGAGTCGATGCCGCGGTCGAGCAGGAAACGCAGTAACCGACCGTAACCACCAGCTTCGAGCTCAGCGAAAAGCGGTTCGAAATACTTCTTGTCACGAGCATGCGTGCTCTTCACGTCGAAGGCCGCGAGGCGCCGATCATCCATATCGGTGGGCCACGCCCAATCCTCATTACTCGTGATGAGCAGACGCATGTAGTTCGGCATCTCGACCGGATCAACGCCTTTGCGCTCGATTGACAGGCTTTCGCCGGTGACCATGTGCTTCAGCGTGCCGACCTTCGACCGATCGCCCGCCCAAAAGGCTTCTTCGATCTGAAGCAGTAGGCAGCCTTCGAAGTGCGCGTTGAAGCGGCCCGTAACATGTTCACCTTTGTCAATCGTCTTATGGTGCGGCCCTAAGAGCCGTTTCAGAATCACCCCGACGATACTTTTGCCTGAGCCTGGAGCACCAAGCAACGCTACGGCGCTGCCGGTCCCGGGTCTTCGCTGTGGATGCTGGAACAGATCGGCCATCCAGTCCAGCAGCCATTCGTAATGAGCTTCGTTGCCTCCCACAACGATGTCGCGCAGATGCGTTAGAAAGCGATCGCAAGAACCAGCCTCGTTAGGCTCGACTGCCCAGCCGCGCCAAACATTGAACTCGTTGGGCGGAACATGCTCGTCGCCCGGCTTGAAGACGAGCCGGTCATACTCTCGCCGGCCAGCCCACGCAAACCATCCCTTCGAGGTCTGCAGAGAATGTGGTCGGCCTGGCTTCGTTTCCACGATGACGAAATCATTCGCATGCTTGTGGTGAAAGGCCTCGACCGTGAGCAGCGTGTACTCTCGCGACTGTGATGGTAACGCGGCCTTGTCATGCGGCCGTGGGATGCCGTCCGCGCGTTGCAACACCATAATCTTCGACCCGACTTGGATAAGCCCGTACGCCGCGTTCAGTGCCTTGTAGGCGACTTCGGCGCTTTCCTTCTTGCCGATGGATTGTGCTATTCGGTGTAGGTCTTTCGGCGCCTTCATCGGGCGAACGCGCTCTTCATTGATCACGCGGAGCGACTTCTCGATTTCCGCCCACGTGAGGCCCCGCCGCCGTAGAGTGCCCGCATACGATGTGAGCCACTTGTCGCGCTCACCTTCATAGATCATCGGTGGGAGCAGTTCAGCCCCTTGGCGCCTTGGGCCGCTTCGCTTCTTTAGCGCTTTGCGAAGTGCTTTTTCCACAGCCCGCGGCAATGACCGTATCGGTACCTCCGGGTTCAGTATGCGATAAGGCTTCCTGGTCTCTGGATGGACGCTTGGCGGCAAGACGGCATAGCCACCTTCGCCTAAAACATCTACGGCGTAGGGACGCTTCCCCCGCTGGAATGGGCGAATGTGCCGCTTGATTGAGAGCCCGCCTCGGATTCTGAAGTAGTGATGGAGGTGGCCTGGGCGAGTTTCGACGGTGCACGTCTCCGGCAGGTCTTGGCGACCGGGCCACTTCGTTGCAGGCAGCTCCCTGTTCTCCTTCTTCGCTTTGTCATAGTCAATGATGACCAATCCGCTGGCGGGTCCGCATGGAGCGCCAATATTCGCTCCTGGGTAGATATCCCTCCACCAGCTTCTGATCTGCGCGGGATCTTTGGTTGCATCGTGGAAGCCGCGCGTGCCCTTAAACGGCTCCTTCCCATCCAGCGGAAAGACTGGCACTCCCCGCTTTGCCCATTTGAGCGCGGCCTCGAGCATCCGCCGTTCATGGCGCCTGCGTCGCACGGCCTTGGTCTTCATTAGTGAATCGTGCTCCTTGATCAGAGAGGTAGAGCGGAGACGCAGATATCTGCTGCACGCTTACGGGCTGACGTGCGCGATGTGCGGGTGACCGTCGGAACTGCGTGCGGAGTCCCACCGAGGTCCGAACGGCGACCCAGCGTGAAGAACAAAAAAAAAAAACCCCGCCACCTCACTGTGAGGTATCGGAGTCTCCTGGGCGGCTCTGCTTTTCCCGAGTGGGATCAGAGCATACAGGGTTGGGCGTGCTGCCACTGCCACGCGATCGCCGCGTGCTTCTGCAAGCACGCGCTACCACGATAACGCCTAACGTCTATGGCGTCAAGCCTCCTCGCGCCTGCAATAGCAAGGCGGGGCGGAAGTCGACACTCGCGCGCACTGAGCTGTCCTTTGGACTTTGTCCTGAGACCTAGGGTGATGGCGGCAGGCAGCTCGTCACAGAGTCACTGCTAAGCGACTCGTCCCCGCGGAACAGGGGCACGCGCTCTCAGAACGAGCCCCAGATCAGTTTGATCGCTTGAAATACTGCCTTCTGCCGCTCAGCAAATCTTTCGATCGGAAAAACACCATTAGCATCTGGCAGTACTGGGTCAAATTTCAACTCTGGCGGGAGTGCGCGCAGATCAATGGATGGAATGTGTCCAACCATCAACTCGTTCCAAATGAGATTGCTACGCTTATACGTCTCCATTTTATCGGCATACACTTCATCATTGCTGCTCAAGTTGTGCTTGTCCTTGAGGAGCAAGACCATCCCCAAGAAATTACGGACGACCTGAAACAGGCCCTCGTGGAATACGCCGTCTTTCGTGAACAACGCGCGATTCCTTTCGTGCTGCGTGATTATATGCTCGAGATGCATGGCGTGCCGCTTCGTCGCACTACGGTTGAAACGAGTTTCGAGGGTAGTGAGGTCAGTCGACGCAAACGACGGTTTGTCGAGCAGCTGCGCCAGATAGCGATCGATGCGCATCAACACGTACTTACTGAAGTTGAGCCATTGGTTCGATACGCGGGAGAAACGCTCGTATTCGAACACCTGGCTCGCTGCGTTGAACTGACCACGCGGCACCTTCTCCTCTGCCTCCAGAGTGGTGATGAGAACCTTGTCAAATTCGCATTCAGCCGCCTTTGCATCCTTCCCACGAATATTGGCGCTCAGTGGGTACAGGAGCCGCTGGAAAGAGTTGCTGTCATAAGTGTCTAACAGCCGCAGCAACACATGCAACTGATCAAATTTACGAGCAATTGCCCTGGTCTTCTGTTTCTCGTTAGAATCGTCCAGCGTAATGGCAGCCAGGATCAGTAAATACTGCTGATTCTGGTCAAGCAGCTTATTGAAGATCAGGAACTCCTCCTCATAAGAGGTTCGCAGCCTCAGGTAGAGATCGGCAAAATAGCGAATGTCTTGTGTCAGGCGCTGGTACAGCAGCCCGCGATTCTGAAAGTCGCCAAAGTATTCGCGTATCCGGGGATTCTTGTACATCTCGTAATGATATGAACCTTCAAACCGATCATACTCCGTTTCTGTATCTGCAAACTTTGCTCGAAAGTAAGTCTGAAAGAAAGAGTCGAGGTCCAGCGTCTTATCGGTTGTGTTTTTGAGTTCAACGGCGAAGTAGCGTTCCTGTAGGTCAGTCCATATGCGATTGGCAGTCTCTTTCTCCTCTGCTGAGAGAGTGCCAAGGAGCTTGCCTTTAAGAATTTCATAGGGCTTTAGACCAAGGCCTCGATCGTTAACTACCTCGAAGATCATCGCGACGTTGTCCTGGCGTTCAATGCGGATCTCGACGATCGACACTCGGTCCAAGAGATAAACCAGGTAGTAGTTGAGTTTGACGTAATCATATGAGCCGTCCGAACCGCTCTGCAGAAAAGCGTCGAGGTATCGGCTGACGACGCCAAAATTCTCGGCGATACGCCGACGCGTTTCGTCCTTTGACTCCGCGTACTTCCCGGCGATCAGCGCTCGAAATGCCTCTTCGCGATTCTCATTGAAAATCTTAAACCGAGTTGCGTCACCCAGATCATCGGATTCGAATATCAACTGCTCTAGTTTCTTGCTGCTGAATACGCGCGGATGTGGCTCCGGGCTTTCTTCAGTTACTTGTAGTATGCGGTAGAGCTTGATCAGAATCAGAAGGAGAGTCGTTAGGCGCTGCTGGCCGTCGACAACGTAAGTCCGTGAGGGGGTACTATGCGTGAGGTAGGTATTCAGAAAGTACGGCTCAAACCGCGCGAGCACGTCAGCGGCGATGTCCTTCGCGTCGTGAGCGAGGCGCTGGTGCTTGTTAAACCGCACTTCGATGTCGTTCAATAGTGCTTGAACGTTGTCATCCTTCCACTTGTACTCCCTCTGATAGATGTCGATGAAATACGAGCGCTGGGCACTGAAGACCTGGCGCAGCGTTTGGTCCTGTGGCGTAATCAGGTTTCTGCCGAGATCGTCGGACGGCATCTTTAGGGCTTATTAAACCGCACGTTAGGTTAGTTAACGGATACTGCCTCGCTATGATCAAGCCGTCCGGTGTCGGGCACAAGTCCCGGAAGGCTAAGACGGCGCCTGAACCAGTCCGATTGCGGCGATATCTCTGCGCTTGAGGACCCGCTCCGGGAGAGTGGCCTGTGAGCCTCAGGAGATGTCAGGGCCGGGGGACGAAGCCGAAAACGTCGATCTCGACCGAGGAGGCTCCCCAGCGGCCGTAGCTTGGCGGCCAGGGCACGGCCGGCGCGGCCTTAATTCCGGCGGTGGGCGCGCCCCCGGCGGATGGCTGTGGAGGCTACCCGCGCACTGATGAAGAGTTGGACCGTCGCGATTCGGAACAGAGGACCGACTTGGCCACCTAGCTCGAGGAGACCTCAGTAGGCCTGATCCGGCACCAGAATCAGCACCGGCAATATTTGGTGCGCTGCCTGATCCTTGCCGGCAAGCAAACGCGCGGTAACGTTTTGAGCGAATTGGGCTAAAGGCCTCCCCGCCTGGCGTCTGCCCTGCGCCGTTTCGGACTTCACTTGATTCTTGGATCTGAACCGCCCTATGCCGCGGATTTTCGACAACATAGAGCAGGAGATGTTGGGCGCCTTGACGCAGACGCTTGGAGTCGCGGAGCGTGCTGATTTTTGTGTAGGCTACTTCAACCTCCGCGGCTGGAAGCGTATCGATTGCTTCATCGACGGGTGGGACGGCACTCCTAGAAACCGGTGTCGCCTGCTCGTTGGCATGCATCGCCTCCCCCAAGAGCAGCTTCGCGAGCACATGGCAATTGTGGCGCGCGACGGCGACTTGGATAACGCAACGGCGTTGCGGCTCCGACGGCAATTGGCGGAGGAATTTCGGCTCCAGTTGGCCTGGGGCGCACCGACGAATGAAGATGAAGCTGGCCTCCGCCGCCTGGCGGCACAGATCAAGGCGGGAAAGGTCGTCGTGAAACTGTTTCTACGACATCCATTGCACGCAAAGCTCTACCTTCTCCATCGGCCAGATCCCGTTAATCCATCAATTGGGTTTGTAGGCAGCAGCAACCTGACTCTCGCCGGCCTCTCGGGTCAGGGCGAGCTCAACGTCGACGTGATGGATCACGATGCCTGCGCAAAGCTGAGGGCATGGTTTGACGCGCGCTGGGATGACCGTTGGTGCGTGGACATCTCCCAAGACCTGGTCGAGATCATCGAAGAGAGCTGGGCGCGCGAGGCACTGATCCCGCCCTATCACATCTACATCAAGATGGCCTACCACCTCTCCCAAGAAGCGCGGGCAGGTCTGGCGGAATTTCGCATCCCGACAGATTTCGGCAACACGCTGTTTGAATACCAGAAGGCGGCAGTCAAGATCGCTGCACACCATCTCAATAAGCGCGGCGGCGTCCTGCTCGGCGACGTCGTCGGCCTTGGTAAGACACTGATGGCGACGGCGGTAGCTCGCGTATTCGAGGATGACTACGGGCTAGAGACGCTAATCATCTGTCCGAAAAACCTCGTGCCGATGTGGGAGGACTATCGTCAGCGTTACCGGATGCGCGCGACGGTCCTCTCCATCACACGCGCACAAACTGAACTGCCGAAAATGCGACGGTTTCGCATAGTGATTCTGGATGAAAGTCACAATCTCCGTAACCGTGAGGGTCGTCGATACCGCGCGATTGCTGACTACATCCGTGCGAATGAAAGCCGCTGCATTCTGCTTTCGGCAACGCCATACAACAAGACTTATGTCGACTTGTCGAATCAGCTGCGACTGTTCGTACCGGAAGGACAGGAGTTGAGCATCAAGCCGGAGCGACTTCTTCGGGAGCTTGGAGAGACGGAGTTCATTCGTCGATACCAATGCCCGGTGCGATCCATTGCAGCTTTTGAGAAGAGCGCGTATGCGGACGATTGGCGCGAGTTGATGCGCCTGTATCTCGTCCGACGTACTCGAACATTCATTCAGGACAATTACGCAGATACTGATCGCGCCACCGGCCGCAAATACCTGACCTTTCCTGACGGGCGGCGTTCTTATTTTCCACGCCGTGTACCGAAGACGCTGCGCTTCCAAATCAACGATCGCGGCGCAAAGGATCAATATGGTCGTCTCTTCGCACCCAACGTCGTGAAGGCGATCAATGAGCTGAAGCTGCCGCGATACGGCCTAGGAAACTACGCTGCGCCCGTGCCCCATGATCCGCCAACGCCATTAGAAGACAAGATCCTGGCGGATCTCTCTCGCGGCGGTCGCCGATTGATGGGCTTCTGCCGCACCAACCTCTTCAAACGCTTGGAAAGCGGTGGACACTCGTTCATCCAATCCATTGAGCGTCACATCCTCCGGAATCACGTCTATCTTCACGCGATTGCCAACAACCTGCCATTACCAATCGGCACGCAAGATCCAGCGATGTTGGACCCACGCGCGGTCGACGAGGACTATGAGGTTGTGGATTCGCGGGAAGATCTATTCGCCAACGAAGAGGACGTCGATGTGCCAGTGCGCGCACTCCGCACTAAGCGCGATTTCCAAGAACGCGCGGCATCGGTCTACGCGACGTACGCGGGTCCGCAGCAGCGGCGGTTTAGATGGCTTCGGCCTGCCCTGTTCGTAACAGCTCTCGCGGCAGACTTGGAAGCCGATGCCGCATCCTTGTTGACGATTCTTGAGGCTTGCGGGCACTGGGACGCGAGCAGAGATGCGAAACTGGCGGAGCTAGTCCGATTACTGACAAGCGTGCATGCCGACGAGAAAGTCCTAATCTTCACACAATTCGCGGATACGGTCCACTATCTTGCCGATTCATTGAATCAGCGAGGAGTCAAGAGCGTCGTTGGCGTTACAGGTGACTCTGAGAATCCAACGGCGCTGGCTTGGAGATTTAGCCCTGTATCAAGCAACAAGCGCGATGAAATAGACGCCACCGACGAAATCCGTGTTTTGATTGCGACTGACGTATTGAGCGAGGGCCAAAACCTCCAGGACGCGGCAATTGTTGTGAATTATGACTTGCCGTGGGCCATTATCCGTCTCATCCAGCGAGCAGGTCGCGTGGACCGCATTGGTCAACGTGCGGATGCGATTCTATGCTACACCTTTCTACCGGCTGATGGCGTCGAGCGGATCATACGCCTGCGCGCCCGCGTGCGACAGCGCTTGCACGATAACGCCGAAGTGATCGGTACTGACGAGTCGTTTTTTGATGATGACAAGAACGACCAGGCTATCGTTGACCTATATCACGAGAAGGCCGGCATCCTCGATGGCGATGAAGATACGGAGGTCGATCTCGCGTCCTATGCGTACCAGATTTGGAAAAACGCGACGGATGCGGACCCGAATCTACACAAAGTAATTCCTGAACTCCCCCCAGTCGTCTTTTCTACGAGAGCGCACGAGGCTACTAAGGAGGCGCCCGCAGGCGCGTTAGTATACGTGCGCACGGGTGAAGGTAACGACGCTTTGGCTTGGGTTGACACTGAAGGCCAAAGCGTCACCGAATCGCAGTTCGCCATACTCCGCGCGGCAGCCTGTGAGCCAGGTACGCCAGCGCTTCGCCGCCTAACGAATCACCATGAGTTGGTTCAGATTGCGGTTGCCCGGTTGGCTTCTGAGAGTCAAACGCTTGGAGGTCAACTCGGTCGCCCATCGGGTGCTCGGTTCCGAAGCTATGAGCGGCTCAAGCGATACGCGGAGAGCATCAAGGGCACGATCTGGGAGACAGACGAATTGCATCGTGCGATCGAGGACATCTACAGGGCGCCGTTGCGAGAGGCAGCGACCGATCTGCTCAACCGTCAGCTCAAGAGCGGCGCGTCCGATCCACAGCTAGCCGAACTCGTCATCAATTTGCGTGGCGAGGACCGCCTAACCGTGGCGAGCGATGAGGAAATTCGCGAGCCGCAGATCATTTGTTCAATGGGCCTCTCGGCCGCCGAGGGGTAGCCAAATGCCTCAGCTAGACACCGCCCGAGCGCGCGAATTGCTGCGTCAGGCTGATTTCCGTCGGCTATTTGTTGAGGAACTCGGGTGGGAGCGACACAATGCCACCCTGAGAGTTGTGGTAGGCGGTCAGCAATTAATGCTGCACAGCGTAGCGCAAAAGCGCGAATTCGCGGTGTTAGTGTGCGACCCCGATGCGGATGGTCAAATCCCAGACTACGCCGCACGCCGTAAGATCGACCATCAGGTCGGCAAAAGCCATTATGAGCACATCATTATCTATCGTGACCGCGAAGCGGCAACACAGGTCTGGCAATGGGTCAAGCGCCCGGGTCCCGGTCGTCCCAAAATTGTGCGCGAGCAATTTTACGATGTTAGAAAAGGCGGGACACCACTGCTCCAGAAGCTAGAGCGCCTGGTGTTCACTCTCGACGAAGAGGCGAGCGTAACGTTGCTCGAGGTGTTGACGAGAGCTCAGGGAGCCTTCGACGTCCAGCGCATAACGAAACGATTTTACGATCAGTTCAAGCAGGAGCACGACGCTTTTCTCGAATTCGTTGACGGCATCACGAAGAGAGCTGACCGTGAGTGGTACGCGTCAGTCATGCTAAACCGGCTGATGTTTGTCTACTTCATCCAGAAGAAAGGCTTCCTTGACGGTGATCAGGACTATCTCCGCAACCGATTGCGGATCATGCAAGAAAGGCGTGGTCGCGACAAGTTCTTAACATTTTATCGCCACTTTCTCCTTCGGCTGTTCCACGACGGACTTGGGAAAAAGCACCGTTCGCGTGAGTTGGACGAGTTGCTCGGCCACGTACCCTACATGAACGGTGGGCTCTTTCTACCGCATCAGATCGAAGACGAGTATCCGTCAATCCAGATCCCCGACGAAGCATTCGAAGGAATTTTCGCCTTTTTTGAACAATACCAGTGGCACTTAGACGAAAGGCCGAGGCGGGCAGATAACGAGATCAATCCTGACGTTATCGGCTACATCTTTGAGAAATACATCAATCAACAGGAGTTTGGCGCGTATTACACGCGCGAAGACGTGACGGAGTACATGTGCAAGAGCACGATCGTTCCACGTGTGTTCGACTTAGTTGCTAAGGAGGTGCCGGCTTCGTTTGAACGAGGCGGGCAGATTTGGCGAATGCTGGATGCTGATCCAGATCGTTACATCTACGACGCAATGAAAACTGGAGTCAATCGTCCGCTCCCAGCGGCGATTATGCGTGGACTGACGGACCGGCACGAGCGGGCCGAGTGGGCCAGGCCTGCCGCGGAAGACGTCTCCCTTCCGACGGAAACCTGGCGCGAGGTGATCACACGTCGTGCGCATGTCGACCGCCTGCGGAAGTTAGTCTCATCCGGCGCGGTTAGATCCTGGGCGACCATGATCGAGTACAATCTCGATGTGCGTCAGTTCGCTCAGGACATAATCGAGAACTGCCAGGACGCCAATCTGCTCCGTGTAATCTTTCGCGCCATTCGAGGCCTAACGGTGCTCGATCCCACGTGTGGTTCAGGCGCTTTCTTGTTTGCGGCGTTGAACATTCTGGAGCCGCTATACGAGGCCGTGATTCAGCGGATGAACGCCTTTCTCGCAGACGCAGAGTTCTCGCAAGACTCGGCCGAACAACTGGCTGATTTTTGGGGCGTCATTGCTGAAGTGCAAAAACATCGAAGCACGAAATACTTCATCTACAAGTCCATCGTCCTGAACAACCTGTATGGTGTCGACTTGATGGAGGAAGCAACCGAAATTTGCAAGCTGCGCCTATTTCTGAAGCTTGTGGCGCAGGTTGAAAGAGTTGAGGACGTTGAGCCGTTGCCCGATATCGACTTCAATGTCAGGGCGGGGAACACGCTGGTCGGCTTTACGTCGGCGCGGGAAATTGATAACGGCGCGCTTGACCTGTTCGGTGCCGCAAAGGCAATAAAACAGCGCGCGCAGGAGATCGATGATTTGTTCCGCGAGTTCCGGAAAGAGCAGACAGCTGCGAACGCGGCCGCTAATATAGGCGACAAGCTTGAACTCTCGCGTCGTCTGAAGGCACTTGAAGCGGAGATCAACGAACATCTCGCCCGCGACTACGGTGTCAGTCCCAAAGCGAAGAACAGCTTTCAGACCTGGCTTTCCACTCACCAGCCGTTTCATTGGTTCGTCGATTTTTATGGGATAATGGAGCGGGGTGGTTTCGACGTAGTGGTTGGCAATCCACCTTACATTGTGCATAACGATGCCAACATCAAGTACACGATTCGAGAGCAGGACTTTGAGACGTTCAGCGCGAAGAACCTGTATGCCTTCGTGTTCGAGCGTTCTGTTGCGCTCGCACAGGCTGACGCCCCGGTCTGCCTTATTGTCCAACTAACGGTACTTTCGTCAGAACGGCTCCAGGTCCTTCAGGACTTGCTCGCGCGTCGTGGGCCGATGTTCACACCCGCATTCCCGAGGCGACCAGAGTCGATATTCGACGGCGTGGAGATGCCAGTCGCAATTGTACTCTCTTTGCCCGTGCAGAAGATCCCACATCGCGAGGCCGCGAGCGTGTCATGCTACGTGACCAGTCGCGTCGAGCGCTTCTATACAGAAGAGCGCGAGCACGCGCTGTTTACGATGGCACTAACATCGCACGCGATCAAACTTGATGGGTACAGGATTGCGAAGATTGGCTCAGAATTAGAGCAAGCAATAGTCCGCAATCTCATGACCGGAGCGCGCGCTGGCTTAGGTAGCCTTGCCGTAAAGACGCGTTCGAACTGGATTCTGTATTACCAGGAGGCGTGCCGATATTGGGTGAAGGCCTCCAAGGGCCTGCCATTCTTTAAGAGAAATGGAAAGAAAATGGAGCCGCCGCATGGTCGCGTCATTCCATTTTCGAACGAAAGTGCAGCAGCGCTGGCGCTGTGCGTTTTGAACTCGTCTCTATTTTACTGGTACTACAGCGCCTTTGCGGACTGTGAGCACATCAACGATGGATTGGTGCGTCGCTTTCCGATCCCTGCGGATTGGGAGAAGACCGACTGGCTAACACTCGCGGACGATCTCTCTGAGAGTCTGTCCGCCAATGCTCGTCGGAAGGTCATCATGACCAAACAGGGTCACCGGATCGAGTACGATGAAATGAGAGCCGCCTGCTCTAAACCCGTCATCGATCGCATCGATATCGTCCTTGGCAGCCACTACGACTTAGCGCCCGAGCAGCTTGACTTCATCGTCAATTACGATCTGAAGTATCGCATGGGTGACAGTGGTGAAGTCGTAGATGCGTAGGGCGCCAAAAAACCAGAAGCGTTCCTGAGGAGACTCGCGACAGGTACGAAGAGCAGGTACGTAGCTCACGCCGGCGCGTCGCTGCAACACATCTTGCGGCGGGATGATGCTGGGTCCAGGAAGTCCAGGCCTGTATTTGGGGCAACTCAAAGCATGGGCTATATAGGTGAGTGCAGGCGACCCCCTGGAGAGACATCGCCAGATAATGTGCCTTGCCAACACTCGCGGGCTGACACACGACGGGCTACTCGTTCGCGTGGCCGGCGCGCGGAATGAGTTTGCCTTAGCCTTTGTTCAGCTGCCACGGTCCAGTGAGTGGTGTGTCCTGGGCGAGTACCAATGGGACATAATTGAGCGTGCGGCACTCGGAGACGGACGACTCAAGTAACGCACCGTGCGCTGATGCATGCGGATCTTGAGCGTGCATGTGACCAAGCGGCGGACGTTAGGTCAAGGCTCAAAGCTCACATACTGTACCCCGTGCTTCCAAGCAAGCCCACGGGATGTGCCCGCGAGGGCATTTTTGGTCGAACCAGACGTTCAGAAATCGAGTCGCGTAACTCTAGTTACTATAGTGGCTTAGACAACTCGGCCTATTTTAGCGGCTTGAGCTCCTAGCTGACGGTCTCCGGAGTTGATCTGACCACCTCTCGGACCGATGCTAGTTCAGTCGCGTTTTCCGCAGTAGCAATCGCGCTACTTGCTCGAACTCACGTACCAGAGTAAACTTCAAATCCCCTCCGAGTTGGCGCGCAGCGCACTCGCTGGCGTGAGTGGTAGCAACGCGGCAGTTCCAGCAGGAACGATCGCCGACGCCACCGATCTGGATGCCGTAGCGTCTGGACCGCGCGCGCTCTGACGCTCCGCTGACAACCGACCCGCCGGACCATTCTAGGGGTCGCTTGTGCCGCATCAGCGCCGCTAAGGCGTGTCGTTTTCTCTCTAGCAAGGGTTGGTGCCGTATGCAGGGAATCACCCCTGGCGATTTCCGTGTCTTTCTGGAGGAGAAGGTCAACCTCACGCGGGACGCGACGAGTGCCTACCGCGGGCAGGTGAATTACTTGCGTGCGCGACTGGAAGCTCACATCGCTGAGCATCCCGACTTCGAGCTGCTCAAAATGCTGCATTTTGGATCGCTCGCGAAGGGGACTGCAGTGTCCACGCTGCGCGAAATAGATCTGGCTGTGTACGTCAAACCGGAGGTGGCCCGCGGCAGAGCGCTGATTAACATCCTCGAATCGATCCGCGATCTGCTCGTGGCAGTGTATCCTCAGATGGACCGCGCTCAGTTCGTTATCGATCCACCGGCGGTAACGATCGAGTTTCGCTCCACAGGTCTTAAGGTGGACGTCGTGCCGGTGATCCCGAATGGAAAACCGGACGACAGGGGTGTTCTAGCGCTCAGGAAGCCGGAATGGGTGGAAACATCGATCCCTCTCCATCTCGACTTTGTTCGCAAGCGTTCTGCGAAACATCCGCAATTCCGTGAGCTAGTGCGCCTAACGAAGTGGTGGCGCAACGAGCAAGAAGTGCCCATCTCCTCGTTTCTCATCGAGCTAATTTGGTGCCACCTGGCCGACACGACTGTGCTGCCGGGCGATCACCAGGAGGCACTCCTCGCCTTCTTTGCGTATATCGAGCGTTCCAGACTGGGAGCGCACATCATTTTCGGCGACAACTACGCCGTCACTGATGTTGGTCCGTGCGGTGATCCGGTGCAGGTATTCGACCCAGTAAACGCCGCGAATAACGTGGCTGGCTCAGTTACGCGTGCCGACCAAGAGCTCATTGTACGTCGGGCGGAGGACGCGCTGGACTTCGCGGCGGCCGGCTCGGCGGCCTACTCAAAGGGACGCGGTGTTGAAAGTTATCAGCGCGTTTTCGGCTCCGCGTTCAATGGTTAGAGGATAAGAATGTCTACAACCGGCACTCTTACGCGCACGTCCACCATCACGATGACCGATGTGCGTGACGTGCTCTGGCGAATTCAGAGCGATCTTCGGATCCTGCGCGCGCAACACGCGATGATCGAAGAGGCGTATGAAACCGCACTGTCTGCCGACCTGCTGCAGTTCGTGTATCGCAATTTTCTAACGGAGATCCGTTTCGAATTCCTTCGAGCCGGTGTTGTGCAGCCCGGCAGTGTTGCATATGCGCTTACTCGACAATGGCAGGGTAGCGAGAGCGACGCGAGCGGAGGTTTGCGTTATCGCGATCTGCGGGGCTTGACGTTTTCTGTTGCAACCGAGACGACCGAGGTGTGGCGAACCATGACGGCAGCTCAGCGGGCCGAGTTCTTCGGCGGCCTTCAATTGCCCTGGGGATACAGTGGGACCCGTCCGACGGCGGGTATCTGGACCGCCGATCGTTCCTATGGCAGCGGCGCACTCGGTGCGCAGCGTCTGGTGCTGAGATAATCAATGAGTTGGCGATCGAACTTCCGCCGTGGCGACGCGACAACGCCGCCGCGTAGCGACGTTACAGAGAGCGATCCTAGCGAGCGAAGTGGTTTGATCGACGTGGAGGTCGTTGACCGGAGCGGTAACTCGGTCGCTACCCTCATTTTGTCACTTGTGGAACTTCAGGCCGAAGCCGAGACGAGAGCGGGTGTCGACGGAGACCCGATTGCCGCAATGCAGTCCATCGTGGAACAACGGCTGCGTGATGCCGGCGCGGATCTGAGCGCAAAGGGCGCGACCGCACTTCGAAAAGCGGTATCAAACGCCGTGATGAATAACGTGACCGTCCGGCGGATTGATCTGGAGGGCAGTCGCGTTACCAAAGAATCGTCGGCTCAGTCGGGCCGCGAGGCGCGAAGCCTACCTCCCGAACTGTTCGAACAGGTTTTGGTTTATCCCAACGACAAAGCTCGGCGGCAATACGAGATGCTCGTCGGCCTGGATGAGATCAAGAGGCGCTTGGAGGCAGAGACCATCGTCCTAACGCAGCCCAAAGCGCTGGAGGAATGGGCGCGCGATAAACACGGGACGCCGAAGCTGCGAGCGCTAGCAACCATCGACAATGGCGCTCCACTCATCATCTTCGCGGGCGATGTCGGTTCCGGTAAAACGGCCCTTGCCGAATCTTTCGGCGACGCCGTTGGCCGTAGAATCGGCAAGAAAGCAGTACTCCTTCGTATGAGCATTCAGACTCGAGGCGGAGGATTTGTGGGCGACATGACGAAGCAGATCACTTTGGCTCTCAGATCAACTGAGACGGAAGCTCGGCGTTCTGGCCACCTGACAATCCTTCTGCTCGATGAGGCTGACGCCTTGGCAGAGAGCAGGGAAACGAAGCAAATGCACCATGAGGATCGGGCCGGCGTTAACGCGCTGATCCAGGGAGTTGATCACCTGCGTGGTACTGGTCTTCCGGTGCTAGTCGTGTTCTGCACGAATCGCATTAGTAGCGTAGACCCAGCGATCCAGCGACGAGCGGTCGAGGTATTTCAGTTCAATCGACCTAATTCCGAGCAGCGTCGCGCACTTCTTCAGAAGTTGCTAGGAGATCTAGGATTTAGCGAAAAGCAATGGGGAGAACTCGTCGCTCTCACAGGTCCCCTCGATACACGCGAGTACGGTTTCACGTACTCTGATATCGCGGATAGGCTTGTGCGCACCGCCATTGTGGAGGCCTTCCCAGCAGTCAAGCTGTCGTTCGAGATTGTTAAACGAATTGCAGAGCGTATGGCTCCGACCCGCCCGTTCGGTGCGAACGACATCACTTGAACGACGCGGTACAGCTTCGACGGTGTCTCACCCATCCGTTGCTCGGCGGTTCCACGCCCTGCTGGAGGATATCGCGCCACAGCCCAACGAGCTCGCGCGCGCCGAACGGAACGTGGTGGGTATTCGCTCTCGATTGAGCGCGGCTTTCAGCGTTGTGAAGTCAACGGTTGTCGGAAGCCACGGGAAGGGAACAGCGATTCGGACGTTCTCAGATTTGGATCTGTTCGTTGTGCTGCGTCGAGAGGAATTGATGTGGGGCTCGGGTGAGATTAGCTCTGCCACGCTGTTGCGCCGCATTAGGGACGATTTGCAGGCGCGCTATCCGACGACGAAGGTGAGACGTGACGACGTCGCCGCCGTGGTGGCGTTCGGCCGCGGCCAATTCTCAGTGGATGTAGTGCCGGCGATCTTTGCGTCATTTGATAGTAGGCCGGTATTCCGTATCCCCGATGGTTCGGGAGGTTGGCTACCGACTGCACCTGACGCTCAGCGGAATTGGCTGAGAGAGGCGAACGCGCGAAGTGGCGGTCGGCTGGTTCCAGTCGTTCAAATGCTGAAGTGGTGGTCTTCCGCACGCCAGACCACAATGCATCTGCGCTCGCTCTTCGTGGAAACCGCATTGGGCCAACGCAACGTGGTCGGCGGGCCATGGAGCTACTCGGAATCGTTGATGAGAGCATTCGCGTTTCTATGTGAGGCCACTCGCGGAAGTGTTCCAGAGCCCACCGGCTTTGCCGGCCAGCGCATTTACCCAACGGTGACTGAAACACAGCGGCGATCGTTGCTTGATGTGTTGGTGTCCTGCGCGGCCAGAGCAATACAGGCGATTGATGCCGAACGTCGAGGTGATTGGCGCGAGAGCGTGCGCCAGTGGTCCATCGCGTTCAACCATCAGTTTCCTGATTAAGAGATGTTGTAATCGTGAGCACCAACGACATCCCGATCCGACAGAACGCTCAATCGATGATTGAGCTTCAGGCCGCTGCCCAAACGCTTTACGGAAGGGCAGGGAGCTTGTTTTACGTACAATTCGGGTTCGGCGTTGTCGTCCCTGTGTTGTGCGCAACCGCAAACTTATTGCTCCCGCAGTTCACGGTCCCGAAGGCAACACGAGTCGCAATCGCTGGTTGGTTCGCACTTTACAGTCTCCTGATGATGCTCTTGGACGAACTCTTGATCGATACACGTCAGCAGACTCTTAAAACGAACGCCGCCACATTGCAGGAGAAGTTTGATGCCGCACTCTTTCAGCTACCCTGGAATGCCACGCGAGTGCACACGCGACTCGATCCGTCCGATGTTTCAAAAGCAGCAAGAAAGTTCTTGAATAGCAAGTCAGCTCATCGAGCCACGAACTGGTACGCGCCCATCGTTGGCGAGGCGCCGATCGAGCTCGGGCGGCTTATATGTCAACGGACCAATCTGTGGTGGGACTCGAAACTCCGGGGTCGGTACCGGTATGGACTGATTGCTTTCGCGATTGCACTTCCGGTGTTGGGACTGCTTGTCGCGAAGGCGCTCGTGCTCAACATCGACGGATTCCTTATCGGCATGATGACGGTTGCCCCGGCACTTCGGTGGGCCGTGCGTGAGGCCAAACGCCACGGGGCTGCGCAAGCGACACTGGACCGCCTGAGCGCCCGCGTCCTTGAGTTGCAACGGGCAGCTCTGGAAAGGCGTCTTGATTCAGCCGCTATTACCGACGCCTCGCGAGAACTCCAGGACGCGATTTACGATCATCGATCGAGTGCACCCATAGGCATCGACTGGATTTACCGGCGCCTGCGCAGCGAGTTCGAAAGCGGTATGCGCGTCAACGCCGAAGAGATTGTCCACGAGTATCGCGCCTCCCAGTCAGGGCGGCTGAGTGAAGAGAAATCAACTAACTAGGAGAGAGTCATGCCGAAGAAGCACGAACTATTTATTGAGCAGCGGAGTCAGGGGGACTACGCCATTCGCCGGCCCGGGTCCGAGCGGGCGAGTGGTGTAGCGTCGACACAGGCGGAGGCCATCGAGCAAGCTCGCAAACTTGATCCCGGTGCAAAAATACTTGTCGAGCGCGTACGCGACACTAACGTCGGTAGTCGTGACAAGTGGCGGAAGCCATAACTGCGAGTTTGGCTCATTGCGAGCAACTCCGTGCTTGTCACGATTACTGTTCGCTCAAGACAGGCGTCATCCTGCCGAAACGCCAGTCCATGGGGTAGGGGTAGCGGGCAGTTTTGAGACTTGTTCGGCGCCTACGCAGGGGCTCGCACAGTCCTCCACGGTGCTCCTATTGAGTCCGTGGGAGCGCGATCCCCCCGAGCAAGCTGTTACCCTGCGTATCTGCGAAGTCCCGCTCGTTAGGACTTTATAGGACCCTGCTCCCTAGGAAGTACCCAGACAGCGTGCACGCAGTACCTACCGCACGGGTAACTGGGAGAACCTACGGTGCCGCGAGGGCGCAGGGCACAGGGCGCAGGCGCTTACGACGCGCGACGGTCTGCTGGACATGCCGTGCAGACAACCACGGACCATTGCGCGATGGCAATGCAAAAGCGCCGTTAATTCAGAGGCTGGTGCGCTGGGTTAACAGCACCCTAGGCCCCTTGAAATAGCTGGCGGTCGGCCGATTGCACAGCGGGGACCGCCTTTCGCCAGCCGCGCCCCAAATTGGTGATTTTGCCCGATTTGCGCCCCCAACCACCCAGATCGTTGCCTTGTGGGGCCTGCGAGCCACTAGGCGCTCTCGGGATGGCCCTGGCAGCACCAACGAGGCTCTCCCAAACGCTCCTGCGCTCCCAAAGCCTTTCAATGGAAGCATTTCATTGCAGCATAGTCGCGCAGCGCGCCCGCACTGGCATAACAGGGGTGCTAAAACAGCAGAACGCCACTAGCGTTTTGCTGAACGCCACGAGAGAGCTCTTGACTTATCCCGGAAACGTTCGCATTCTTCTCCAGGAAGCATCGGGACATATAACGACACCGGGAGGAAGGAATGACAAACATATTCAAGACGCAAGAGAAGCGTGACAGGAAAAAGCGTCTGTTCCAAATCGGCATCGAAACGCTTCAGGAGCAGGGGTGGACCGTTACGAGGGAGCCGGGCCTAGGCAAGGCCAGTGTCAGACGCATCACTAAAGGCGATGACAGTAAGCTGGTTTCCATCCGCACCAGCCAGGACACTTGGATTGCATTTCCGCCAAAGCCCAAGCGAAAAGGCTGGGTCACTCTCGACGAGGTGGACGTGGTCCTCGCGGTGTCGGTCGATGGGAACGTACCGCCGAAGGACGCATTGGTTCACTGGCTCCCAGCAGACGAAATGCGCGAGCGCTTCAATCGGGCGTTGCAGGCGCGGACAGAAGCCGACCGCGTACAGCCGGATCGGCGCGGGATTTGGATCCCTCTTTACCAGCGCGACGACGCGACAGACAACGTCAGCTACGTTGGTGGCGGAGCTGGACTAGACTACCCGCCGATTGCTCGCGTGCCGCTGAAGAACGGAAACAATGGCAACGGCAGCGCGCCCTCTCCGCGCCCCAGACTTCCAATTCCACTGGACGACGCCCACGTAAACGTCGCCAAGCCATTTACGATTGCTGAGGCGAAGCGACTACTTGCTCTGTCGCTCGGTGTCCCTGAAGCAAGCATTAAGATCAGTATCGAGGCATGAATAACAAGTATCCCGGCAGGCTCTCTTGCTTGCCGGGACATTGTTGATGTGGTGAATTCCGCGCTTGCTATAACAGCGCCGTCGGAGATAAGAGCCGCTGTTGGGTCGTCTCTCGCCTAACCGGACCCTTTCGTCCTTGTCGAAGTCCCAGAGACAGTTCTGCAAGTCTAGGGCATGGAGGAGCCACTTCATGCTATTCGCCGAGCATCGGTATCGCCCTCATCGACGGTACCCCGCCACTCGACGGCCGAGTCGCGCTCGACCAGATTTCGCCTGCGCGAGCCCCCGCAAAAAGAATCGGCTGCGAGTAAATCCGCCCGAGTCGCTTCCCACAACATGCGCGAGTTCTCAACATGCGAATTGTGACTTGGCCACTAATAACGGCAGTCGCGGTCTCTGTCGTTGCGTGCAGCGCGCGGTCTCCTGTCTCAACCGAGCTTGCACCGGTCGTGCATCGCGATCAGCGATGGCTTGCGATCGACAGCAATAGCACGTCTACGGTGTCAATTGACACGACGCGCCTGACCCGACTGCCTGACCAGCTCGTCGACGCGTGGCTGCGGACGGATTATCGGGAGGTGCAACGGCTACAGGGAAGTGGCGCTCGTTACGTTTACGCCGTGGCAGAAGAGAGTATCGATTGCACGAATCAGCGTTTCATGATCCGCTCGATCATCGATTACCGCGCAAATGGGGAAGTTGTTGGGTCATTTGATGTGGCAGAGATGGCGAGATGGACTACGGCCGCTCCTGAGACGCGCGGGGAACAGTATATCTTCCACATTTGTGCTTTCCTAACGAATCGCGGTCGCTAGTCCGATAAGACTGGATGTCCCGGGACGAGCGACCCGTCAAGCGAATGGTTCGGCCGCGCGATTCGTTTGGTACCGTCACGGTACCGTGATAACTAAAAGTGACCGCTTTGCGGGCCGGCATGGCGCCGGTCGGTAGTGGCTTCTCCCCTATGGAAACCGGCCCGCCGC
>JADMIO011851897.1_pt1 | contig 26056 bp, 25 predicted proteins | sample 8958161 | NCBI WGS metagenome assembly JADMIO01 (sample SAMN16585339, study PRJNA669376) | soil metagenome | isolation source: Crop rotation soil | place: USA: Cullars Rotation, Alabama | collected 2011 | reverse complement strand
GCCGCGACTTCAAGTCACGTGAATTCCAAGCTTCGGATCCCACTGTGCTGGAAAGCGCCTTGTCTGCCACGAATGCCTGTGCTTAAAAGTTCGTCACGCAGTTCGGATTGACGCACGGTTTCGCCGCTTCGTGCAATTGAAGCGTCTGCTTCTACCACCTCCACTTCAATATCACGCAAGGCTTGTACAGTTGGTGCAGGTACAGCTTCAACTGTAAATGGACTTGTCACGCGAATTTTGGATGTATCTTTATATGGGTCATCGTAAAGCGTTTCAGAAGCTGGTGGCTCGTTGTTAGCAATAGAACCGAGTGTAATGTGAGGAACGGTTTTGTAACGAAAGCCACTTGAAACCCCTTCTTGTTGCTTGGCTAGTTCGTAGTAATCAAAGTTTGCAATCAATAATCGTTGCTTAGCAATTGTGACAGCCACGCGGCTTGTGTCACACGTTATCCAACGCCTGCCCCATTGCTCTGCAACAAAAGCTGTAGTACCACTCCCACAAGTTGAGTCGAAAACCAAATCACCGGGGTCTGTCGTCATCAACAAACACCGTTCGATGGCTTTCGTGCCAGTTTGAACAACATAGAGCTTTGACTCTTTAAAACTCCCTGTCCCTGTGCCTGTGTCATCCCATTTTAATGTTATCGGAACAAACTCAAAATCCTTTAAATAACGGACGTACATTATGCTGTTAGCTGCTATATGTATGCGATTGGCTTTCGCAAGGTTTGCCATTCCCTCTAAGGTTGTTTTCCAACCACCTTTGTATTTTTTACCCAAATGCTCAAACTCTAAAATCGAGTTTCCTTGCGAGGTTAAGTTATCAGCTTTGTAAATCTTAGCTCCGGGAGGAATTTTAGATAAATCCTTCTTCTCATCAGTATTTAATCCTCGTCTTTCGCCATTCTCTAGTTCAATCCATGAATATGTTTTCGCCGTTCCGCTTTCATGGGACTTTGGTATGTACAATCTTCTGAACTTTGTTTTTTCTGAGTTCCTACCATACCAGATGATGTAATCGAAATTTGATGAAAGATAGTTCGAGGCAAGACCACCCGTTTTTGTGTAAACTATCTGTCCAATGAAATTTCGTTTGCCAAAAACTTCGTCCATCAAGTTTCTTACCAAGTGCACGTTTTCGTCGGAGATTTGAATAAAAATGCTCCCTGACTCACTCAAGAGTTCACGTGAGAGTAGTAATCGGTCACGCAAATATGTCAGGTAAGAATGAATGCCAAGTTCCCAAGTATCACGGAAAGCTTTAAGCGTTTCTGGCTCACTTGTTAAATCTTCGTCTTTACCATCCTTAACTTCACGTTTATTGATGAATGGTTGAAAATTCGAGCCATACTTAATGCCATACGGCGGGTCGAAATAAATCATCTGCACTTGCCCCGCCATACCTTCTTTAATAAGTAGGGAGTTCATCACAAGCGTACTGTCTCCGGCTATAAGCCGATTCGTCCAGTTCTGCCGATGCTTGTAAAACTCAATCGCTTGACGCAAAGGAAGTTCGGTCTTCTCAAACAAAGACGGCTGTAGCTCTTCCTCTTTCTTCCGCACGGCTTCGATAATCGTGCGCGGGTCAATCCGCTCGTGAACGTGAAGGCTCACCGTCGGCACTTCAAAACTCGTGCGCTCTGCCTTGCCCGCCCATTGAAGTTGCGGGTCAAGATGCGGGTCGTACTCATACTTTTGCTTTCCGGCATCCTTATCAGTATCAGGTGTGACGAGACCGACAGGCGGGATGTTCACGCGGTCTTTATCTGAGTGCGTGTACTGCTCAATAGGCTTATTTTGAGCCGAAGTGTTTTTCTTTTTTCCTCTATGCATCTTTGATTCTCACGCTTAGGATTACGATTGCTATATGTTGCGCTGGCTATTGAGAACCAGCTACAACTTCAAGAGACTCGCAAATTTCGCCGTCATCAACTTCTTACGCTCAGCAATAAACTCTTCAAAGTTCGCTAGACTCAAATCAACGTCAGGGATGTAATGCTTTGCCATGAAATCCCGACGTTCCTGTCCGCCCGGATACTTTTCATCAAGCCAATCCTTGAAATCCTTATCTGACTTCTCAATGTTGCCCAAACCTTCCAGCAGTTGAAGATTCGCAAGATAATCAACCTCGTCCAAGTAAGTGTCGATTTTGTCTTCTGATATGCCTCGCTTCAATAGTGCTTTTCGTTTGAAGGAACTTTTCGGATGGATGTGGTCGAGGTGGAACTTGTTCCTGAAATCTAACGTCGGATACAGCACGGCAAGCGTCGAGAAAGTGTAAGGGCTTCCGTAGTAGTAATCGAACAGAGTTTGAATCTCATCGCTGCTGAACGTGATTGATTTGGGCTTGCCTCTAAACTCTTCGACAATCTGATTCAATGGAAAATATTCGTGCTGCTTATCTATGACTTGCCTCAAAGGTCTCAGTACGTTGTCAGGCGTGCCGCTAAATGCACGCTTGAGCAAGGAAGCGATTAACCATTTTTGAATCTTGTCTCTGTCTTCCTGATGGTGTGACGAAAGAACGAAGTTATGCGGCGAGCCTTTCTTGAGCAGATAATAAGCAATCGGGATGAGCGCATTGTTCGATACAAGCGTATCGCGGTTATAACCAAACGCCGAAATCAAGTTTACCGTTAGCCTTATCGCTTCGGTGATTTTCTCCCAATCTTGCTCAATGGTGAGCATGTTCTTTTTATTGAAATTATCTACCTTAAAGGCGATGTCTGGAAAGTCACACAGTACGAGACAAGTCTTTAAGACGAAATCTTTATTAAACTTGAAGCCGTCACCGATGTTGCTAATCTCATCAACAAATTTTGTAATCTCTTCTCTCGCGTCTTTCTCTTTCCAACTTGCCGATGCTATCGAAAGCAATAAATCAGAATGGCTTAAGGGCGTGCCGCTGCTATTAACCCGCACGAAGATATTCAATACCTTATCTAGTTCTTCCCCCTTCTCTAAAAAGTAATTGATTGGCCGCTCTTCGTGGATGACCGAATACAACTTGAAGAGCGTTTGATTAGCGAAGACGGCTTTGTCTTCTGGTAGGCTCATCAATCCATTCTTTACGAGGTACGTGTTTACCTCATATTGCTTTTTGAATTGGAGAATATCCCCAACTCTGAACCAATAATGCTCATCGTCTTTTAGTTCCTGCGCTTCCTTATCCGTAATAAACAGGAAGTCATATTCAAGGTCTAACCCTTCGTCTTCTTCGTCGGTATATTTCTTTAGCAGATTTAGATAGAGCCTTCGTTGAGGAAACGCCGAGTTGCTATCCCAACGCTTCATGTGCTCCTTATAGGAGTAAGAACCACGTAAGCCGATATAGAGCGAAGTCAAACGCTGCTGCCCGTCCAGAATGGCAGTAATATCATCCTCGCCGCTCACATCGGCTTTAGGGTTGTGGCTTCTATCGCGTTGATGGTAGTCCCGGATGAACTCATAAAATTGATAGTCGTGGCTTCTGCGCTTCTCTACATACCAAAAGAGAAATGAGCCAACCGGGTAATCTCTCATCAGGGAATCAAAGAGACGTTCAATTTGCTCAGTTGACCAAACCAACTCTCTTTGAATCGCCGGAAGCAGATACTTTTTAGCGTGTACGTTATCAACCGCTTCCTTTACAGTGATTGGCGTTTGAAATGACATTTTCGTTTCTCATCGAATTGGGTGAAACTTACCCGACAAATTGAGTAAAGAATCGGGCTAAAGTATGCGACGTTGCGGGCGACCTGTAGAGCGAGAGTTGCCGCTTAGTGGAGAAGAAAAGCTATCACACCGTTGAATGAGGATACAAGCTATAACGCTAACCATAGCTGGCTAGGACGTTGAACGTTTGCTACGCCCATTCTTTGTCTTCCCGGAAATCCGAACAATAAAATCGGCAGGCTCGCACTCTAAAACATCACATAGCTTATCAATAGTTTCTAAGCCTATCATCTTCATATCGCCGCGCCATAATCTAGCCGCCATTCCGGGCGGTATATCCATAGCCTTCTGTAATTGATAGGCAGTTGTCATTCCTTTTGCCTCTGCCCGTTCTCTAATAAGTAACTTAATCATTCTCGCATCCTATCACAAAAATCTTCTCCAAAAAAGTATTATCTTATTGTATAATATTACCCAATATGATAATATCCTCTTGTCAGTCGGAATTACCAACCAACCCGGAGAATCAATCAATGATAGAACTCGTAAACGCCGAGCAACTAGCCAAAGCCACAGATAGGGCCAAAGCAGGCAACCTCTTCGTTCAACCCACAACCCTTCCCCGCCAGTACAGAGTCACTAACCGCGACAACGGCAACCAGTACGTCGTTGATTTCTTCGTCCGCAACGGCAAGCGTTACGGCCATTGCTCCTGCAAGGGCGGCGAGAGAAATCTTGCCTGTAAGCACCTAAGCGCGGCGGCAGGCTTTCACGTAATGAGGATGGCCGCGCAGCGTGAAGCACAGAGAGTCGCTCAGATGCCGCAGGCTGCGTAAAGCAGAGGGCTTAGGTCTGCGCTAACAGTCCTAAGCCCCAAACATCCACCTTCAACCCGCTATCAACAGGAGAAAGAAAAGATGCTCGATAATTCTAACACATGGGAGCGCCTCTTAATTGAGGCCGTCACCAAACCCGGCCTTCTCGCCGCCGCGTACAACTCTTTCCATTCCTACTCAATCGGCAATCAGGTTTTAGCGATGGTGCAATGTGAAAGCCGTGGCCTCACCCCCGGCCCTATCGCCACTTTCCCCGCGTGGAAGGACAAAGGGCGTCACGTTAAGAAGGGAGCGCGCGCCCTAACTCTTTGTATGCCCATTTCCCGCAAGAACCAAGACGACGAAACCTATACGGCCTTCATCTACCGTAATCGCTGGTTCGTCCTCTCTCAGACGGAAGGCGCAGAGATAGAGCAGCCCGCCCCGCCAGCATGGGACAAGGCCCGCGCACTTGCTGAATTAGGTGTTACGGAAATACCTTTCGACCTGACGGACGGCAATGTGATGGGCTACGCGAGGAAGAGAAGCATTGCCGTCTCGCCTCTGGCCTTCGCCCCGTTCAAAACACTCTTCCACGAGCTAGGCCATGTCACGTTAGGCCACACGGAAGAAAACGATTTCTCTGATAGCGAAAGCACGCCTAAGAGTTTGCGCGAAGTCGAGGCCGAGAGCGTGGCGCTGTTTTTGTGCGAGAGCCTGAATCTCCCCGGCGCTGATTATGCGAGAGGTTACATCCAGAACTGGCTTGACGGCGGCAGCATCCCGGAAAAGAGCGCACAGAAGATTTTCAGGGCTGCGGACAGGATTTTGAAGTCAGGCGCACCCGTAGCAATGGCAGAAGCAGCGTAAAACTAAGACGGGATGGAGAGTGCTACCAACACGCTCCATCCCTTTACATCCACCCCTTCCCGCTAAGAAAGGTAAGAAGATGCAGGACGATACTATCAATCCACTAGGCAAGCCCGCAAAGCCGAAGAAAGCCTACCCGATTAAGCACAAGCGCCCTGTCGGGCGAATAATCGAACGCGCACCCAATCAATTCATGGTGTATGTCCACTCTCACACTGACGGCGAGGGGCGCAAGAAACGTTACGCGAAAACTTGGAGCACGTTGAAAGAGGCGGACGCTGACTTGGCGCGAATCGTGGCGCAAAGGAATCGCGGCAAAGGTATCATTGACACTAATGAAACTCTTCGTGCATACATCGAAAGATTCTTACAAGAGGCGCACGCCCACAGGGTCAAGGCTTACGTCAATGCTAAGGTAACGAGAGCATTCAAGGCTTGGGTTTTCCCTTTTCTCGGCTACAAGAGGGTAAGGAGCGTCACCGCCGCCGACATTCAGGACTTGTACGCTACACTCCAAAACCAGATTTCCCCGCGCACAAAAAAGCCCCTGTCGCAAGCTACTATTCAGCGCGTCCACGTACATTTAAGAATGGCGTTTAATTGGGGCTTGAACACGGGAGAGCTAAGCCGCCACCCAATGGCAAACGTCACCGTCCGCAAGCCAGCACGCCAGAAGATGGTCACTTTCACAGAAAAGGAAGTCAGGCTCTTCTTTCAAAAGTGGGAAGCGTATCAATCTGAGCGCCCTCTAAGGATTCCTTACGGAGCGATTTTTCACGTCGCTTACGAGACAGGAATGCGCCCCGAAGAGTATCTAGGGCTACAATTCTCCGACCTCCATCTTGACGACAAGCCCCCGCACGTAAGAGTCCAGCGTGTCGCCATCAGAGACATTGCTAAAGGCGGCTGGTGGTTTGATGAGCCTAAGACTACGGGCAGCGTTAGAAACATCCCGATTAGTAGAGAGTTGGCGGAAAGGCTGCGGTGGCACAAACTCACCATCGAGCAGTACCAGCGGGGGCGTAGCGAAAGATGGCAGGACAATGATTTAGTTTTCCCTAATCAGAAGGGCGAGCCGATTTACCAATACCTCCTTACTGACCTCTTCCGTGAAATAGTTCGCCGCATGGGTCTGAACCCGAAAGCATATCGGCTCTATACGTGGAGGCACACAATGGCGACTCTGGCTATTGCGCGCAAGGTGAACGTGAAAGCAATTAGCGAGCGGCTAGGCCACGCCGATATTTCACGGACTCTCGAAACTTACACTCATGTCCTGCCTAGTATGCAGCTTGAGGCGGCTGAAATGCTCGGAGCAATCGCCTACAAGGAATCAGAGCAAGCCGTCCAACACAAGCCTGTCTTGGACACCACGGCCAATGAAGAAATTCTAGCTTCGTGAGGCTTTGCAACTTAATTCTATACAGAGGAGGCGTTGAGACGTAATTCTTGACGCCTTTTCTATTTGATTGCGTTTGAGGTAGACAAGAGGTAGACAAAACGGGCGGCTTGTTCGCTCACCCATTTTTTGGCGGTATTTATGGTTACGTTTAGTAGGCCCGTAAGTCTTTAGAGTTGACGAAGATGACCCGATTGCCCGCGCGCGCGAACCGCTTCATCAAATGGTTCTTCGAGTGCGGGTGGTGATACCACCAGTCCTCGCCGCCGAAACAGATGATGGATTTCCCCGTGAGCATTAAAGTCTGAGCGCGAGCCGGGCCGGTCTGATACTGTTCTCGAACTTCCCGGCGCGGCGCTTCCGTTGAATACTAACACGCGCGGAACTGTCGGCACACAGGCACGCTCCCCCGGCAGGCGTTGTTCGGACGGGCGTTTATGTGCCTATAAAAGCTCGCCGAAGGGGAGCGTTTGCTTTACTGACGGCGGCCGGGTATACTGCCAATCAATCAGGGCGGTTGGTGAATCCTTCCGCTCAGAGCGGTTGACGGGGTGAGGACGTTGACCGCACACATGAACAGGCGCGACGGCTCCCAAAGGCTGGCGCGCCTGTTTGCTTTTGCCCTCGATACTGGCGGCGCGCGAGGGGCGCGTGGTAAAGTTTAGCGCGTCGGAAATCTTGCGCGCGGAGAGTTTGTAGAAGTGAAATTCGGCGTCATCGTCTTCCCAGGCTCGAATTGCGATCACGACGCTTACCACGTCATCTCCAAGCACGTCGGCCAGCCTGTTGACTTCATCTGGCACCGCGACACGGACCTCAGTTCCTACGACGCGGTCATCATCCCCGGCGGCTTCTCCTACGGCGACTACCTGCGCGCGGGGGCGCTCGCACGCTTCTCGCCCGTCATGGCTTCCGTCAAGGAGATGGCCGCGCGCGGCCGGCTCGTCCTCGGCATCTGCAACGGCTTCCAGATTCTCTGCGAGGCGGGCTTGCTGCCAGGCGCGCTGATCCGCAACCGCGACCTGCACTTCATCTGCGACCACGTCAACATCAGGGTGGAGACGACCGAGACGCCTTTCACCAATCGTTTGAAAGCCGGGAGCGTGCTCAGCGTCCCCATCGCGCACGCCGAAGGCAACTACGTCTGCGACGACGCGACGCTCGAAGAGTTGCAGCGCGAGGACCGCGTCATCTTCCGCTACTGCGACCGCTGGGGCGAGGCGACCGAGGAGTCGAACCCGAACGGCTCGCGCGACAACATCGCGGGCATCTGCAACCGCGAGCGCAACGTGCTCGGCCTGATGCCGCACCCGGAGCGCGCCTGCGAAGACCTGTTGGGCTCGTCGGACGGGAGCGGCGTCTTCAGCTCACTAGCCGCCACGCTCGCGGCGTATTAACACAAACTGGCCCAGGTTCCTGATGGACGAGAGAAGAGAAGAGGAGCGCAAGAACGTCTCGCTCGATGTGCGCTGGGAGGGCGGCTCGGGTCGCCACTCGGCGCGCGTCAGCGACCTCAGCCTCGGCGGCTGCTACCTGGACACGCTCGGCCAGGCCGAGGTCGGCGAAGTGGTCGGCCTCGAACTCAAGCTGCCCTCGGGCGAGTGGCTCCCTTTGCGCGGCACGGTCGCCTTCCACCAGCCGGGCCTAGGCTTCAGCATCTGCTTCACGTTCATGACCGACGAAGAGCAGTATCAACTCACGCAGTTAATCAACTCCCAATCCTGAATCATCAATTGAAGGACGGCACTCACAGGCGACGAAGACGGCGCGCAGGTCAGGACGCGCCTGAGCCGCTGCCTTCCGCGCGTTTGCCGCGTCCTGAGTCCGAAGAGGTTCTTTCCTGGGATGAGGTCAGCCGCACGCACCCCGTACGCAACGGCGTCTACCAGCGAGGCGGTCGCCTGGTCTCGCTCCTGACCGACTTCGGCCGCATCAACCCTTGTTACCCGGACCATCTGGGGGAGTCGGAGGACACGCTCTACTACACGGGCAACGGCCGGCGCGGCGACCAGTACCTGAACCCAGGCAACCGCGCCCTGCTCGCGGCAATCGAGAGCGGACATGCTGTGCCACTTTTCAACAAGCTCGCCGTCGGCCGCTGGCAGCACATGGGCTTCTGGCGCGTCACGGCGGGCCGCCAACTCTTCGACGAGCGCGAAAACCGCATGCTCTGGCAGTTCACGCTCCAGCGAGTCCAAAGTCCAAAGTCCAAAGTCCAAAGCCGCAGAACTAAAATCTGATTCCCATCGTTTTGACTTTAGACCTTGGACTTTGGACTTTGGACTCTGCTATCTTGCGGTCCCAACCTGAAAGGAGTTTAGAAGACATGAAGAATCGCAGATTCGTCGTCGCCGCCCTCTCCCTGCTGCTCGTCGCGTGCGCAGTCACCTGGGCTTCCGCGAACCCCGCCGGCATAGGCATCGGCCAGCCCGTCGCGGACTTCAAGCTGCCGGACGCAGACGGCAAGGAACAGTCGCTCTCGACGCTCAAGGGCGAGCACGGCACGGTCATCATCTTCATTTCGGCGCAGTGCCCGATGGTCAAGGCTTACGCCGAGCGCATAGAGAAACTGGCCGAGGACTACCGCGCCAGGGGCGTTAACGTCGTCGGCATCAACTCCAACGTGACCGAGTCGGCAGACGACATCAAGGGCCACATCAAGCGCGAAAACTTCTCGTTCGTCGTCCTGCGTGACAAGGGCAACAAGATCGCGGACATGCTCGGAGCGGAGCGCACGCCCGAGGTCTTCTTCCTCGACGCCGCGAACAAGCTCGTCTATCACGGCCGGATTGACAACCACAGGGATTTGGCACAGGTGCAGACGAGCGACCTGCGCAACGCCATTGACGAAACGCTCGCGGGTAAGCCCGTCTCGAAGACGGAAGCGGCGGCCTTCGGCTGCACGATCAAGCGCGGGTAGCGAAGGTTGATGAAAGGTAACGCTCTTCTCATCCTCGCCGCCGTGGCGCTCGTCGCCATGCCGGTTGCGACGCCCTCGCAGAAAGGCGGGGCGGGTTCTCCCGCTTCGACGACTGCGGCGCGCAAGGCTTCCGTGCGCGAGATTGACCTCGACGGCCTCAAAAAACTGATCAGGCGGGAGGGCGACGGCGCGCGCTCCTCCCGCCCGCTCTTGGTCAACTTCTGGGCGACGTGGTGTGACCCTTGCCGCGACGAGTTTCCAGACCTCATCCAGATAGACAAGGATTACAAAACGCGCGGCCTTGAATTCGTCACCGTCTCGCTCGACGACGCGGCTGACATCGAAACCTCTGTGCCAGAATTTCTCAGGCAGATGCGCGCCGAGATGCCCGCCTACCTTTTGAACGTGCCCGACCCGGAGCCTGCGATTAAAATGCTTGACGAGACGTGGGGCGGCGGCTTGCCCGCAACATTCCTCTTCAACGCCCGTGGACAAGTCGTCTTCAAGCACATGGGCCGCATCAAGCCTGCGGAGCTGCGCGCCGCGCTCGACAAGCTGATGAAAGACAGTGGCGAGTGACAAGTGACGAGTGACAAGTTAGAATCCTCTTGCTCGTCACTTATTACTTATCACTTATCACTGCTCTTATGATCACTCCCGAAGTAGTCTCCGCACACAACCTGACAGAGGAAGAATTCGCACGCATCAGGGAGTTGCTGGGCCGCGAGCCTTCGTTCGCGGAACTCGGCATCTTCTCCGTGATGTGGTCCGAGCACTGCTCGTACAAGTCTTCGCGCGTTCATTTGAAAAGGCTGCCCACCACGGGCGAGCGCGTCATCGTCCCGCCGGGCGAGAACGCGGGCGTCGTTGACGTGGGCGACGGGTGGTGCGCCGCCTTCAAGGTCGAGTCGCATAACCATCCTTCCTTCATAGAGCCATTTCAGGGCGCGGCCACGGGCGTCGGCGGCATCCTGCGCGACATCTTCACGATGGGCGCGCGCCCGCTCGCCTCGATGAACAGCTTGCGCTTTGGCTCGCTCGAAGACGACAAGAATGGAAGACGCAACCGTGGGCTTCTGGCCGGCGTGGTCGCGGGCATCGCGCACTACGGCAACGCGTTCGGCGTCGCGACCGTCGGCGGCGAGGTCGCGTTCGACGACGCTTACGCGCTGAACCCTTTGGTCAATGCTTTCGCCCTGGGGCTGGTGCGTCACGACCAGATCTTTTTCGGGAAGGCAACGGGCGTGGGCAATCCGGTCCTGTACGTCGGGGCGAAGACCGGGCGCGACGGGATACACGGGGCGACGATGGCGTCGGCCGAGTTCGACGAGGAGGCGCTGGAGAAGCGGCCGACCGTCCAGGTGGGCGATCCCTTTCTGGAAAAGCTGCTGCTCGAAGCTTGCTTAGAGGCCATGCGGAGCGGCGCGGTCGCGGGGATTCAAGACATGGGCGCGGCCGGGCTGACTTCGTCGTCGTGCGAGATGGCGGCGCGCGCCGGGACGGGGATAGAGCTTGACCTCTCTCTGGTCCCGCAGCGCGAGGAGGGGATGACGGCTTACGAGATGCTGCTCTCGGAGTCGCAGGAGCGCATGCTGATCGTCGCGCATCGCGGGCGCGAGCGCGAGGTGGTGGACATCTTCCGCAAGTGGGACTTGGACGCCGTCGTCATCGGCCGCGTGCAGGAGGGCAGCCACATGCGCGTCCTGCACGCGGGCGAGGTCGTGGCGGACATCCCCGTCGGCGCGCTCACGGACGAAGCGCCGAAATACGAAAGGCCGATGAAAGCAAGGGATGAGGGCGGCAGCGTGAGGGATGAAGATAAGGCGCTCGCGGAGGCGCTCTCTTCGTCGCAGACCGCTCCGGCTTCTAATGAGGATTTCAACGAGTCTCTGCTGCGTCTGGTCTCGGCGTCGAACATCGCGTCGAAGGAGTGGGTCTACAGGCAGTACGACCATATGGTGAGGACGAACACGGCGGTGCTGCCTGGGGCGGACGCGGCGGTCGTGCGTATCAAGGAGACGCGCAGGGCTCTGGCGATGTGTTTGGACGGGAACGGTCGCTACTGCGCGGCCGACCCGCGCGAGGGCGCGAAGCTCGTCGTCGCGGAGGCAGCGCGCAACGTCGTCTGCACGGGTGCGCGCCCGCTTGCGATCACGAACTGCCTGAACTTCGCCTCGCCCGAGCGCCCCGAAGTGATGTGGTCCTTCTCGGAAGTGATTGACGGGATGGCCGAGGCGTGCCGCGTCTTCAACACGCCCGTCGTCTCCGGCAACGTCTCCTTCTACAACGAGACCGAAGGGCGCGGCATCCTGCCGACGCCCGTCATAGGCATGGTCGGCTTAGTCAACGACGTGCGGCGCGTCGTGCAGCACGGCTTCAAGGCCACGGGCGACATCATCGCGCTCCTCGGCAAAACGAGCGATGACCTTTCCATCAGCGAGTACGCGGCGACCGTCCTTGGGCGCACGACCCTTGAGATGATTCGTGAGGGGCGCGTGCCCGCGCTCGACCTGGAACACGAAAGGGGCGTGCAGGAGGCGTGCCTTCAGGCGGCCGAGGCGGGCTTGCTGCGCTCGGCTCACGACTGCTCGGATGGCGGGCTCGCCGTCGCCGTGGCCGAAAGTTGTTTCTCGTCGCTCAATCGCGGAGCGGTCGGCGCGGAGATTGACCTGACGGGGACGCTGCCCGCGCGCGCGCGGCTCTTCAGCGAGTCGCCTTCGCGCATCATCCTGAGTTTCGACGAGGCGGCGCTGGGCCAGATGGAAGAGATCGCGGCGCGCGCCGGTTGCCCGCTCACCATCCTGGGGCGAACCGGCGGCGACCGCCTTATCATCAAAGCCGACGGCGAGGAGGTCGTCAACCTTGGCGTCGCCGAACTCGAAACGGCCTGGCGCACCTCGCTTGCGACGAAACTACGCGCCGAAGTGCTGGCGGCGGCTGCGGAATAGCAAGTGCTTTGATTGCGCTTTGTGTTTATACTCCCGGCGGGAGGGCCAGAAATGTTAGACCTGAAACAGCTCGACATCCAGTATGTCACTGACCGGGCGGGGGAAAAGACCGCCGTCATTCTCTCCATCAAAGAATTTCAAGAGCTTCTCGAAGACATCAACGACCTGGCGGCCGTGGCCGAAAGGCGTGCCGAACCCACCACCTCCCACGACGAGTTGATCGCAGACTTCAAACTGACGGAAAGGAAGTAAGACCTCGGATGAAGCGAGCGGTACTTGTGCTGTCGGTCCTTTTCTTGCTCGCGCACTCTGCTGCGGCGCAGATTGGCGGCGCGCAGAAGAAGAAGCCGCCGGCAGACCCGCGCGTCCGCACCGCCCTGGAGCAGTTGGGCTACAAGTACGAGCTGACGGAGGACAACGAGTACAGGCTCTTTCCCATTGAGACGGAGCCTTCGGGGACGGACGCGAACGGCAAGCCCACTTATCGCAGCCAGCTCGTTTACGTCAACTCCGCGACGGAGCCTTACGGCTCGCTCGAAATCCGCGAGGTCTGGTCGCCGGCCTTCTACTCGGCCGGGCCGCTCTCGGCCGCGCTCGCCAACCGCCTGCTGCGCGAGAACAATTCCGTCAAGTTCGGAGCCTGGCGCGTCGAGGTGCAGCAGCCCTCGGGCAAGTACCTCGCCATGTTCGCCGCCCAGATCGCCGCCGACAGCGACACCGAAGCACTACGCCTCGCAATCAAGAGCGTCATGCTCATCGCCGACCGCATGGAAAAAGAGCTGACGGGGAAAGACGATTACTAAAAGCAGAATTCAGGAGTCAGAATTCAGAATCCAGAATGAAAGGCTCTCGACCCTTCTTCTGCTTTTCTTTTATTCTGACTCCTGGATTCTGAATTCTGACTCCTGCTTTTAGATGCATTCGCGCATCGTTTACAACGATAGGGTGTTGGAGGGGGCGAAGGCGCGCGGCGCGTTGGTCGCGCCGGTCTCGCTCTACGGGCGCGGCGTGTTTACGACGCTCGCCGTGCACAATCGCAGGCCCTTTCTCTGGCCCGAGCACTGGCTGCGCCTCAAGGAGCACGCCGCGCGCGCGAAGGTAGACCTCGGCGGGTTAAGCGAACAGAGTGTCCGTGAATCGCTCCTGCAATTGATCGAGGCGAACCATGTCACAGAGGGGCGAGCGCGCGTCACGCTGCTGGCGACGACGGAGCAGGGCGTCTGGAAGGTGAAGAGCGCGGAGCCTGAGCGCGGGGCGGACTTGTTGATTATGACCGGGGAGGCACACCCCGCCCCGGAAGACGGGCTCGCCGTCACCGTCTCGCCTTACCGCATCAGTACTATGTCCGCGCTCGCAGGCGTCAAGAGCGTCAACTATCTCGAACACATACTCGCCTGGGAGGAGGCACGCGCGCGCGACTTCGACGAGGCCGTGACGCTCAACGAGCGCGGCGAGCTTGTCTCGGCCACGCTCGCCAATCTCTTCTGGGTAACTCGCGGGACGATTCACACGCCCGCGCTCGTCACGGGCGCGCTCGCCGGCACGACGCGCGCGTGCGTGATGGAACTGGCGGGCGAAATCTCCGCTCCGCTCGTCGAAGGCGTCTACGACCTCTCGGACCTCGGCGACGCGGACGAAATCTTTCTCACCTCGGCGGGGCGCGGCATCCAGATAGTGACGACCTTCGACTTCCACCGCTACACGGTCCCCATCGGCTCCGTCGCCTTGCGCCTCCGCGAAGCGCTCAGACAACTCACTCTGCATGCGGATTAAGTCGCCGGACGAGATTCGCGCACCAGCTCAATCAATATTGATGACCGCTCAGCCGGCGCTTCCCGCACCTGCTCTTAGCGTCGGCGCTTCGACCCCTTTGATCCTTTCGAGCCCTTCGAGCCCTTCGAACCCTTTGAGCCCTTTGCTCCCTTCGAGCCACCTTTTGAGCCGCCCTTTGGAGCGCCCTTCGAGCCTTTTTTTGTTCCGCCGCCTCGTTGCATGTTTGCCTCCTTAAATTTGAAATGTGCGGAGCTGAAAGATCATTTAAGGTACGTCGGATGGAAAAACGGCGCGGTCGCGGCATACAGGCAATTGGCCTTTTCATAACATTCCGGCACGTTCGTTCGTGACTCCTCGCAGAAGGCCGGGAAAGTTCCCTCAAGCTCCGGCGGGCCGACGAGCAAGCATCTGCCCTCGTCATATTCCACGGTGTAAGCGCGGCCTTCAATCCAGACGCCGCTTCTCCATTCGGCGGGCGGAATATTGTACGGGCCGTAGGTGGCCTCGTGAACCTCGCCAGGCGCTAGCACTATCGGATGTCCGCTGTCCTGTAGCCTGTTTTTGTCAGTGTTCTTTGAAGCCAGGCAAATGCTTGGCTGACAGTCAGCCACCATGTTGTCGGAATAGACCAGGTAGTTGGGATTGTCCTGAATCGCGCTCGACCAGTCCGCATTCCAGAGGCGTATGCCGATCATTGCGATATTGATTTGGCGGGCGGAGTTGTTCGTCAGAGTCCCGTTCAGATAGATAGCTTTCTTCGGGGGGACGCTGACGGCCTTTAGCTCCATGTGGACGTTCACGCGCCGCTTCTCCGTCTCCTGGCTGTGTATGATTTGGTTCTGATCGCGTGCGATGCGGCCCTGCTCGCACGTATTCATCAGGGTGATTATGCTGAGGAATACCCCGAGAATCCCCGCGACGATAGAACCCCGCTTCGTCCAGACATCGAGGGCTTTCAGTTTGAGGTCGAGGACTTTTAATTTATCGTCAATACTTTCCAGCGAGGGCGTAGGAGGAGGAGGTAGTGTGGGATCGCTCATGGATGCTCCTATACAAGGGATCACGTTACGACCCGTCGCCCGTTCTCATCACTTGAATTAAGATTTGAGGCCCGTCGTGAGCCGGCGAGGATTGGTTTTACCCGCGCGGCGACGGCGCGGGACGCCTGCCGGTGAGTTTAGAGTCGAGTAGTGCCGGCGGCACGCGAATGATATATCACGACGGCCACGGCGCAAAGATATTTTAACGAGTCGCTGGCGCGCGCGAAGAGTAAGGTCTGCCGAAAGAGCAGGCCGTCATTTGCGGCTCGGGAATTTTTAAGATGACGGGAGCGTCGCCGATGTAAAGCAAGGCGGGTCGCGCTCGAAGATGAGCGCGGCCCGCTGAGGTTTTCAACTCCGTCGCCTCTTCGACGAGCCCGGAGCTGAGTGTGGCCGTCCGCTACTTCCTCGCCAGGACGACCGGCGACTGTTCGGCGGCGCGGATGCGCTCGAAGAAGGTACGCACCGAGGAGTATTGGTCGGCCGGGATGGTCGCGGCCTGCTGGACGAGGGTGCGCGTGAAGACGAGGTGGCCGTCCTTGACCTCGTAGGTCGAGACGTAGCTGCCGAACGGCGTCTCCAGCTTCAAGGGGTCTGGCAACTCGTCCACGTCGAAGCCCTCGGGCAGCTTGACGCGCACGATCTCCGTGTAGGCGCGCGGGTGCAGGACGACGGGGTGCTTGCGCGAGGCTCCCGTCAGCGCAAGCCAGTCGAGGCGCTCGACGATGGCCGGCTTGAAGACAAGCAGCCGGTTCTGCATCAACTGCGCGTAAGCCCTGGCCGTGAACTCCACGTCGAGGGCGAAGCGCCCCTCGGCCGTGCTGTCCACCGGGTCAACCTTCGAGACCTTGGCCCCGGAAGCCCCGCGCGTGATCCATTCCTCTATCGCATGCGTATACTCGGGCCGCGAAAGCTGGCGGAAGAGGCCGCGCTCCCTGACGGCGGATTGGCCCACTGACCTTTCCTTGACGGTCGCGGTAATCGAGCCGTCGGGCGCGAGGCTCACTTCGGCCTGGCGCTCCAGCTTGTTCGACTCGGGCGGCGTCGTCGGCATACGCACGAGCGCGCCCGCCTCGCCCGCCGCGACGAGAGCGAAGCTGCCCTGCTCGTGGTTCGGCAAATCGCCGACCGGCGTGTTGTCGTCGGTCGCGTCGAAAATCAGTAGGCGGCCGAGCGTGGCGTGCTCGACGACGGTCGGAGTCTTCGTCTCCGGCCCGACGCGCACCGCGATGATGCAGTGATTGAACTGGCTCGGGCTGGCCCAATCCTCGCGGACGTAAGAGGGATCGCCCGCGAAGATGAGGACCGGGTAGGCTTCTATCTTGACGGCCTTGAGCATGGCGCGCATCAGGTTCGCCTTGTCCTTGCAGTCGCCGTACGACTTGGCGAAGACTTCCGTCGCGGAGTGCGGGCGGAAGCGCCCGACGCCTATCTGCACGGAGATGTACTGCAAGTTCTGGACGTAGTTCCCGATGATCTGTATGCGCTCAAGCTCCGTCTTGGCGTTGGCCGTCAACTGGCGTGCCTTGCCTGCGAGCGCGTCGTCGAGCGTGACCTGCGGGTCGCTCAATTCCGTGTACCAGCGCGACACGTCCGACCAGCTTGCGAAGGTCCGCGCGACGCCCGAGGCCGCGCCCGTGGGCGGGCCATAGTTGACGGCGACGCGCGGCGCGAGGTTGCTGACCGAAGGGCCGGAAGGCTCGTGCTCTATGTAGGAGAGGTTACGCAGCTCCCATGAGTAGGTCGAGCCCGTGACGGCCGGCTCGATTTTCGAATGGTTGAAAGTGACGCTCGACGCGGCCCAGCCCTGCGGGAGCGTTAATTGTAAGCGCGATTGCAAGACGGGCAGGTCGCCCTGGAAGTACCAGAGCGACTGGCTGAAGAAGGAGCGGCTCTCGCTCACCGTCTGGTAGCCGAAGACCATCCCTGCGTCGGCCTCGTCGGAGGCGCTAATGACCTTGACGCGGCTCTCGTTGTAAACGTCGTTGTTGGCGGCGGCCACGTCGAGCATCTGGTCCTTGCCGTAGCGCTTAACGTCGCCGTTCGAGCGAATCAGCCAGGCGCGCATCTCGCGCACCTTGCCCGCGTCCGTCATGTAAGGCAGACGCGCCACGGCCTCCTCGCGCCCCTCGCGGCTGAGGATGCGGACGGCGTAGGTCGAGGTCGTCACGATGCGCCCGTCCTCGCCGACCGCCATCGAGGACTCGTCGAGGAGGACGACCGCAGGCACCTCCTTGCTGTAGGCCGGGACGTTTTGCTGCGCCGCCTGCTGCAACCAGGCGGGCACTTCGTCGCCCGCGAAAGCCGAGGAAGCAGAGACGAGAATGAGGGCGAAGAGACTTAGTAAGCGTTGAGACATAATATAAAGCGTCTTGCGTTTGAGTGCGGGTAAAGACCCGCGGTAATCTGCTGCGCCATGAAAGCCTATTCCCTAGACTTGCGGCAGAAGGTCTTAGCCGCGGCCCTCCGAGGCGACCGCACGGTCCGCGAGGTCGCGGACTCCTTCGGCGTCGGCACGACCTTCGTCGATAAGGTACTCGCGCTGCACCGCGCCGGGGAGGACCTCGCGCCGCGCCCGCATGGTGGCGGCTACCCGGCCCGCCTGCTGCCCCGGCACGAGAAGCTGCTGCGGGCAGAGGTGCGGCGGAGCAAGGACGCCACGCTCGAAGAGTTGCGCGCTCACCTCGAAGCCGAGGCCGGGCTCGTGGTCAGCGCCTCGACGGTCTCACGGGCTTTGGCCCGGCTCGACCTACCGCGTAAAAAAAAGTCTGGTGGCCTCTGAGCGCAATAACTACAAGCGTGGCTGGTTCCGCCGCCGCGCCCGCCGCGTCAACCACCGGCGGCTTATCTTCGTGGACGAGACGGCGGTCAACACCGCCATGACGCGCCGCTACGGGCGGGCTCCGCGCGGCGAGCGCGTCCACGACTCAGCGCCCCGGAACTACGGCTCGCACACCTCGGTGATCGGCGCTCTAGGCTTGCGCGGGCTGGTGGCGACGCTGGCGGTCGAGGGCGCGGTCGATACGCTTTGCTTCGACGCCTACGCCGAGCAAGTGCTGGCCCCAAGGCTGCGCCGCGGCGACGTGGTGGTGCTCGACAATCTGACGGCGCACCGGGCAAGCCGGATCGAGGAGGTGGCCGAGGCGCGCGGCGCGCAGGTCTTGTGGCTGGCACCCTACTCGCCCGACTTCTCGCCCATCGAGCAGTGCTGGTCAAAGATCAAGGCTTACCTGCGCGGGGTTAAGGCGCGCACCGCGGACGCACTCGACCGTGCGCTGGCGCAGGCCATCAAACTTGTAACTACAGCCGACATCCGCGGCTGGTTCAAACACTGCGGTTATTCACTCGCACGCAAGTGAACGCCGCTTTAAAACCTCTCTGAATTGCGGACGTGCGGATTGCGGATCAGGAGAACGATTCAACCGTTCTTCAATCCGCGCGTCCGCATTCGGCAATCCGCAATCAGTTGGACGCCGTCGCGGCGGCCTGCTTGAGCGTGATGGTGTGCGCGTCCTGCTTCTGGACCATGTCGAAGTAGCCCTTCAACTGGCTGTAGGAGGTGACCGGGTACAGGATGCGCTCGACTCCGCCGCCGCCGCCGCCGAAGAAGAAGTTGCGTTTGTAGATGAGCGTGTGCTGGTCTTTCGTGAGCATCAGCTTCACGTCGTACTGGCTGAGGTCTTTCGCGCCGAAGGGCGAGGGCGCGTCCGGGTTGTCGAGGGCGAAGCCCGCCGGCAACTCGATGCTCACTTCATCTTCTTCGGACCAGGGGTAATGAAAATAGATCGGGTGCATCCGGCCGCTGGTCGAGAAGAGCGGCCCCTTGCCGTACTGGAAGAAAGCCGGTTGCAGGAAGAGACGCTTGCCGGTGCGCTGCGCGTAGCCTGGGACGCGCAGGTGGAACGAATAGACGAACGGCTTCACGGGGTCCGCGATGTTCTCTATCTTGATGTCGGAGAGTTCGGCGGTGCTGATCTGCTCCTTGATCTCGTCGCGTAGTGTCTGCTCGCGCTGGGTGGCCGAGTCGTCGTCGTTCCACTCCTTCCGCTCGACGGCGAAGTGGCCCGTGTATTCGATACGCACGTCACCTTCGAGCGTGCCGTCTTCGCCCAGGCGCAGCTTGGCCGTCCGCTTCTGCTTAGACTTCTCCGGCCCCGACAGCGGGGTCTGCGCCCAGATGGGCTCTTTCGCGTCCGAGACGAGCGCGCTCTGCCCCTCCTCCTGCCAGCGCAACATGCCGTGTGGGACGTAGGTGCTGGCCGGGTCGTAGAAGCGCCACGCGTCGCCGACGCGGACGGCGATGTCGTAGGTGCTGATGAAGTAGTCATCCGGGAACCCAGGGTCGAAGAACGTGTCGCTGCGGTCGGCGAGGTTGGCGACGCGCGCCTCGAACCCCGAGGCTGTGGCGAGCGCGGCAAAGAGCATGTCAATGTCCGTGCCGGTCCCCATGCCGCGCTTTAGAGTCTCGGCGGGCGACTTGTTCTCTTTCAACTTGGCGCGCTCCTCGGCCGTCATGCCCGAGGCGTCGTCGTTGACGTTCTTAATCTTTGAGCGGCAGAACTCGAAGAGGCGTTCGAGCTTCTGCTCGGGCGTCTGGGCGTCGCCGATGGCCGCGGCCGCCGCCTGCTTAACGTCGTCGTTGACCTTCATGCGCGACTTGAACGCCTCGTAAAACTCCTTGCCCTTCTCCTTCCAGTAGGAAGCGGGCGCGAGCTTTTTATCTTCCGAGTAGTAGACGAGCATCCACGGGCGGACCTGGTCCTCGGGCGGCATGCGCGGCTCCTCGCGGAAGGCCGGCACGTTCTCGACCGTCGTGCTGTAGAAGCCATCCTTCTCTTTAACGAAGGGCGAATTCTGCCGGTTGAACGTCTGGATACGCATCCCGTAAGGGAAGCCGGGAATCGAGAGCGGCTTGACGGAGTACTTGACCAGCCGGACGGGAACGTCGCGTTGCAGTTGGAGGCGGATGTAATTGGCAAGGCGGTCGTTGCGCACTTCGCGCCAGCGGTATTCGATGATCGAGCCGGGCTCGACGCTCGGCATGGCGAAAGACTTGGCCTTGACCCTGAGGCCGCTGGCGCGGATGACCGTGCGCTCGAAAACGTCGCTCTTCTTCAGCTCGACGATCTGGCCGTCAGGCTTGATGGTGCGCGCGGCGATGTTCTCGACCCGCCAGTTGTTGAAAAAGGGGATGTCTATCTTGCTTTGCGACTCGCGGCCGCGCTCTGTGAAAATCTTGATGCGGACGTAGTGGTCGAGCACCGTGCGCGGCGTGTCGCCTTCAACGTCGTCGGCGACGCGCACTTCCCAGAAGATGGCTTCGGCGTCGGCGTCCTTCTCGACAACGGGCTCCTTCATCGCCAGCTCGGCCGGGTCAACGGGCTTCCAGTCGGCGGCCATCGCGACGGCGGAATAGAGCAGGAGGAGAGCGAACAAGGGGGCAAGCAGGGGGAAACGGAGGAACTTCATGGCTCATTAACCTTTCACCGGAATCGTGTGCGGCTCGCGAGGCGATTCGGTATGAAGAAGTGGTTGACGGAAAAGGCGGCTTCGGTCGGAGAAGGCCGCCGGGGGACTGGGCGACGCGAGATTCTAGGGAAAAACGGGCCGAAACGCAAGCCCCCGGCGAGGCCCTTCAGGGTCACTCCAGCCTACAAAATCAGGAGCCACGAAACCACACAAAGCGACACGAAAAAATGGCCCTCAGTTAGTGTCGCTTCGTGCGTCTTCGTGGGTTCAGTCTGACCGCCCTGGAAGCGGGCGGGCTTTGCGCTCTTGATACCACCGCGCGCGCTGAGGCCGCCGGCGGCTGCTATGTTATAATCCCCGGCTCGATTTAAATTTCGGTTCAATCTCAGGCTTCATTTCGACTTCAGGAGGATTCGCCAGATGGCTACCGAACTCATGCGCGCCGGCACGTCGCTCGACAAGATAGAGGAGCTACTCGGCGCGGACGCGCGCCAGCTTCTCGATTACACGTCGCAGACCATCCCGAAGGACCAGATTCAAGTGCCCGGCCCGGACTTCGTTGACCGCGTCTGGACCAATTCGGATCGCAACCCCTCGGCGCTGCGCTCGATTCAAACACTCTTCGACAACGGGCGGCTGCGCGGCACGGGCTACCTCTCGATTCTGCCCGTTGACCAGGGCATAGAGCATTCGGCGGGAGCAAGCTTCGCCCCGAATCCACAGTACTTTGACCCGGAAAATATAGTCCGCCTCGCCATCGAGGGCGGCTGCAACGCCGTCGCCTCGACCTTCGGCGTGCTGGGCGCGGTCGCGCGCAAGTTCGCTCACCGTATTCCATTCGTCGTTAAGATTAATCACAACGAGCTGCTGACTTACCCCAACAAGTTCGACCAGATACTTTTTGGCACAGTGGATCAGGCGAAAGATATGGGCGCGGTCGCCGTGGGCGCGACCGTCTACTTCGGCTCCGAAGAGTCCACACGCCAGATCACGGAGATTAGCCAGGCGTTCGCCTACGCGCACGAGTTGGGGATGGCGACGATCCTCTGGTGCTACCTGCGCAACCCGAAGTTCAAAACGAAAGAGGGCGACATGCACGCGGCCGCCGACCTGACGGGGCAGGCCAACCACCTCGGCGTGACCATCCAGGCGGACATCATCAAGCAGAAGCTGCCCGTCAATAACGGCGGCTACAACGCGCTCAACATTGAAAGCTCCTACGGCAAGACGAACAAGAAAATTTACGAGGAGCTGACCACCGACAACCAGATTGACCTGGTCCGCTATCAGGTCGCCAACTGTTATATGGGGAGATGCGGACTGATTAATTCGGGAGGCGAGTCGAAGGGTGCGTCGGACCTGGCCGAGGCCGTACGCACCGCCGTCATCAACAAGCGCGGCGGCGGCATGGGCCTCATCTCCGGCCGCAAAGCCTTCCAGCGCCCGATGGATGAAGGCGCGGCCCTCTTGCACGCCATTCAGGACGTGTACCTGGCCGAAGAGATCACGGTCGCCTAATCAAGGGATGAGGGATGAGGGATGAATGAAAGCCCATTGAATCAGTGATTCGGCGGACGGTTCACTCAAACCCTTTCATTCCTCATCCCTCATCCCTCATCCCTTCAATGGTCCTCTAGGCAAGCGGGGCGCACGTGTGCTATACATCAAGTGCACGCGTTATCGACGTTCGCGGCCCGTGGATGGAAGCGGGCGCGAGTTGTCGAGCCCGGGTTTCTCGCTCTTGAATAGCAACACTCATCCGGCACGTTCCGCGCCGACCAGGGGCGGGTTAAGTTTAATGATAATTAGTTGACAGACCCCTCGCACCCGCGAGGTCGATCCCCCGAAAACCATGTCTGCATCGCTGAAAGCCACCCCCGAATCTTTCGGTCACAACGTCGGGCGCTGGCTCGATATCGCCAGAAACAATATTCTGTTCAGCTACTGGATCGGGTTCTTCACGGACCCGCTGACAGTCGCCTTTCTCTTGATCTGGGACATCGCCGTCCTCGGCAGCAACGCCCTGTTGCTCGCCGCCTCTTTTACGGCGGGGCTCCTCGGCTGGACGCTCCTGGAGTATTGCTTTCATCGCTGGATATATCACAGAGGCCGGACGCTGTTGCACGCCGGGCACTCGCTGCATCACGAAGACCCGAAGATGCTGATCGGGATGCCCTGGTTTTTGAATACAAGTGTGTACATGGGCGTCTGGTACGTCTTCACCTACTGGCTGGAGGCACGCTACGTTTCCGGCTTCGCCGCCGGTGTCCTGGCCGGCTTCATCTTCTACTACTGCTTCCACCACATTCACCATCACTTCAACCCGAAAAGCGCGTGGTACAGAAAACTCAGGACTCACCACAAGATTCATCATCAAATTCCGGGCACGAACTTCGGAGTCACGATGACCTTCTGGGATCGCGTCTTCGGCACGACCTACCGAAAAGCTGAAAGTGCTACGAAAAAAAGAGACCGCGCCCCTGCGGCTTAAGAGTGAGGCTGAAAAGCTGATTGAGTTCTCTCGGCCCGTTCGGGGCTAATGTATGCACGCCGGCGTAAATCTTGGTATGATGGCGGCCGTCCTTGTGAAGCCGAAGACGTTGCGCTGAATAGTCTTGCACCCCGAACAGGCGACAGATGTAGAAACCCTCCGGGCCGTCGCGCGCGGAGACGAGCAGGCCCTGGCCGCGCTCTACGACCGCTACCGCTTAATCCTTTTCGGCCTCATTCTCCGTATATTACATAGCCAGCCTGAGGCGGAAGACGTGTTGCAGGAGGTCTTCCTACAGGTCTGGCGCAGGGCTACGGATTTCGACGAGACGCGCGGGCGGCCTTTCACCTGGTTAGTCACGCTGGCGCGCAGCCGCGCCATTGACCGCCTGCGCTCGACGAGCGCGCGCGAGCGTTCGGCGGACGAGGCAGCGCGCGCCGCGCCCGACAGCATCTCTGATGCGGCCTCGGACGCCGTCAAATCCGAGCAAGGCGAGATCGTCAGGCGCGCTCTGGCCGAGTTGCCAGAGGAGCAGCGCCGCGCGCTCCTGCTCGCCTATTTTGAGGGGCTCACGCAAACTGAGATTGCCGAACGGACGAGCACGCCGCTCGGCACTGTCAAGACGCGCATGCGCTCAGGGATGCTCAAGCTGCGCGAGCTTCTCGGCGGTCGCGCGGGGGAGTTGCTTTAGGCTTAAACAAAAACCGTGGCGAGCCGGCGTCCGCTTGTGACGACGACCCGGCGGGCGATGAGAAGATTTTGAGGAGACACGAAGAGTACAAGGAGATGCTGATGGCCCAGGCGCTCGACGCGCTTGAGCCGGCGGAGGCGCGCGAACTCGCGGAGCATCTGGCCGTGTGCGACGAGTGCGGCGCGGAATTGGCCCTGTGGCGTGACACCGCCTCATCGCTCGCCTATGCCGCCCCGCTCGCCGAGCCTTCGTCGGACCTGCGCTCACGCATCCTCGCGGGCGTCCGCGCAGACGGCGCGAGGAAGCCGACGGCCGGGGACGAGGTCGTCGAAAACGGGGCGAGGAAAACGTCTCGGGCGGAGCCGAAAGTCGTGCCGTTCGCCAGGCCGGAGCGCAACCGTTGGAGCACGGCGATGAAGGTCGGCGCGTTGGCCGCCTCCATCGCCCTCGTCTCGATGGCCGCCGCGCTCGTTCTCCTCTGGAACCGTTACAACGCCGTGCGGCAGGAGTTGACACAGGTCACGGATCGCTGGGAATTGGCCCAGGGGGAACTGCAACGCGAGCGCGAACAGCTCGCGCGCCAGCAAGAAGCGCTTAACTTAATGACTTCGCCGAACGCCAACGTGACCGCGCTCGCCGGCACGGACGTGGCGACGCGCGCGCACGGCAAATTCGTCTACGACCGCAACACAGGGCGCGCGATGCTGATGGCCTACGACCTGCCACCCGCGCCCTCGGGCAAGGCTTACCAGCTCTGGTTCATCGCCGAGGGCAAGCCGCCCATGCCCGGCCGCGTCTTCAACACTTTCCAGCACATTGGGATCCTAAGCTTAGAATTCCACGTGGACAAGTTGTCGCGGCCGCTTCTATAGTGTCACCTAAATACTAGTGACTCCAGCGTAACTGGACTGGCCACAGTTAGGCCGCAAATGTAATCACACTGGCTCACCTTCGGGTGGGCCTTTCTGCGTTCGCGAGTGGACCCGATAAGCTCATGGAGCGGCGTAACCGTCGCACAGGAAGGACAGAGAAAGCGCGGATCTGGGAAGTGACGGACAGAACGGTCAGGACCTGGATTGGGGAGGCGGTTGCCGCCGCTGCTGCTGACGGTGTGACGTTCTCTGTTCCGGTCACACCACATACGTTCCGCCATTCCTATGCGATGCACATGCTGTATGCCGGTATACCGCTGAAAGTTCTGCAAAGCCTGATGGGACATAAGTCCATCAGTTCAACGGAAGTCTACACGAAGGTTTTTGCGCTGGATGTGGCTGCCCGGCACCGGGTGCAGTTTGCGATGCCGGAGTCTGATGCGGTTGCGATGCTGAAACAATTATCCTGAGAATAAATGCCTTGGCCTTTATATGGAAATGTGGAACTGAGTGGATATGCTGTTTTTGTCTGTTAAACAGAGAAGCTGGCTGTTATCCACTGAGAAGCGAACGAAACAGTCGGGAAAATCTCCCATTATCGTAGAGATCCGCATTATTAATCTCAGGAGCCTGTGTAGCGTTTATAGGAAGTAGTGTTCTGTCATGATGCCTGCAAGCGGTAACGAAAACGATTTGAATATGCCTTCAGGAACAATAGAAATCTTCGTGCGGTGTTACGTTGAAGTGGAGCGGATTATGTCAGCAATGGACAGAACAACCTAATGAACACAGAACCATGATGTGGTCTGTCCTTTTACAGCCAGTAGTGCTCGCCGCAGTCGAGCGACAGGGCGAAGCCCTCGGCTGGTTGCCCTCGCCGCTGGGCTGGCGGCCGTCTATGGCCCTGCAAACGCGCCAGAAACGCCGTCGAAGCCGTGTGCGAGACACCGCGGCCGGCCGCCGGCGTTGTGGATACCTCGCGGAAAACTTGGCCCTCACTGACAGATGAGGGGCGGACGTTGACACTTGAGGGGCCGACTCACCCGGCGCGGCGTTGACAGATGAGGGGCAGGCTCGATTTCGGCCGGCGACGTGGAGCTGGCCAGGGAAAG
>JADMIO011606028.1_pt1 | contig 26056 bp, 25 predicted proteins | sample 8958161 | NCBI WGS metagenome assembly JADMIO01 (sample SAMN16585339, study PRJNA669376) | soil metagenome | isolation source: Crop rotation soil | place: USA: Cullars Rotation, Alabama | collected 2011 | reverse complement strand
ATGCAGGCGATCGTCGACACGCAAGCGCTGCCCGCCGAGTACGTCGCCGCCCTCGATGCCGACGCCGCCAGCCACGTCGCCGGCGTGCGCGTCGCGTTGCCGGCGTGGCACTACCCGAGCGGCGGCTGGGTCGATCCGCGCGCGCTCGCGAGCGCGTGGCTGCGAATCGCCGCACATCGCGCCGAGCTGCGGCTGCGCACCGCGGTCGGCTCGCTTCGCCGCGCCGCGGGGCGATGGCTCGTCGCCGGGGAAGACGGTGCGACGATCGCAGAAGCGACCGCGGTCGTCGTCTGCGATGGCAGCGGCGCCGCGCTCTTCGGCGACCGCGTCTGGCCGGTGCGGCGGCAGCGCGGCCAGACGACGGCGATCGCAGCGCCGACGCTCGCGGCGCTGCCGCGGGTTCCGATCGCCGGCAACGGCCACGTCGTCCCGGCGCTCGACGGTCTCGTCTGGAGCGGAACGAGCACGGCGTGGAACGACGACGACGTCGAGCTCCGCCCGGCCGAGCAGCGCTCGAACCTCGAGCGCCTGGCGCGCCTGCTCGGTCTGGTCGCCGCGCCCGAGCTCGACGGTCTCGCCGGCCGGGTCGGATTTCGCTGGACGAGCGCCGACCGGCTGCCGATCGCCGGCGCGGTGCCGGCCGCGATCGCCGCAGCATCGATCGCGGGCTGCGAAGACCTCGCCGGCGGACGGCTCGACCGCGCGCGATGCGTCGAGCGCGCGCCGGGACTCTTCGTCTGCGCCGCGCTCGGCTCGCGCGGCGTCTCCTCGGCGTCGCTCGCCGCCGGCATGGTCGCGGCGCAGATCGCCGGTGCTCCGTTGCCCGCCGAGGCCGATCTCGTCGACGCGGTCGACCCGGCGCGCTTCGCGGTCCGGCGATGCCGTCGCGCCGCGGCGCCGCGCCCGAACGACGGCGCGGATCAGCCTCCCGTCGGTCCCATCGCCGGATCGCTCGGCGGCTGATTGGCCGGCCCCTCGCCCGTCGCCGCCGCCTCGCTCTCGCCCGGGACGCCGAGCCTGCGCTCGGCCTTGTCCTTTTCCTTCTGTTCCTTCTTCTTTTTCTTGGCGAGCTCGCGTTGCCGCTTTTCGAACGAATAGTTGGGTTTGGCCACGGACTTCCTTGGGTTTGCGAGGGGTGAGGAGATTACGCGCTTTTCGAGCGACGAGCGGCGGCGCTGGTATCAGAACGTCAAGGTGCGCACGCCCTCGGCCGTCCCGAGCAGACAAACGGTGGCACGGCGGCGCGCGAAGATGCCGACGCAGACGACGCCCGGCCACTGGTTGATCTCGGACTCGAGCGCGAGCGGATCGGCGATCGCGAGGCCGTGGACGTCGAGGATGATGCCGCCGTTGTCGGTGACGACGCCCTCGCGCTGCTGCGCCCGGCCGCCGATCGCGGCGAACTTGCGCGCGATCTGCGCGGCTGCCATCGGGATCACCTCGACCGGCAGCGGGAAGCGCCCGAGCCGCGCGACGCGCTTGGATTCGTCGGCGATGCAGACGAAGCGCTCGGCGAGGTCGGCGACGATCTTCTCGCGCGTCAGCGCGGCGCCGCCGCCCTTGATCATGCAGCCCGACGGATCGATCTCGTCGGCGCCGTCGACGCAGACCGGCAGCGACTCGACGGCGCCGGCGTCGACGACGCGCACGCCCTTCGCGACGAGCCGCGCCGTGCTCGCGGCGCTGCTCGAGACCGCACCGGCGACGAGGCCGGCCTGGCCGGCGAGCGCGTCGATGAAGAAGTTGACCGTCGAGCCGGAGCCGACGCCGATCACCGCGCCGCGCGGAACGTATTCGAGCGCCGCCTCGGCAACCCGGCGCTTCAGCTCGTCCTGCGTCATCGCTTGCCCGCCTTCGCCGTGTCGCCGACCATGTTCGCGGGCACGACCCAGGCGTCGAACTGCTCGCCCGTGAGCCAGCCCGACGCCAGCGCCGCCTCGCGCAGCGTGCGGCCGCTCTTGTGCGCTTCCTTCGCGATCCTGGCCGCCTTGTCGTAGCCGATGTGCGGATTGAGCGCGGTGACGAGCATCAGCGAGCGATCGACGAGCTCGGCGATCCGCTCGCGGTTCGGCTCGATGCCGCGCGCGCAGTGCTCGTCGAAGCTCCTCGCGCCGTCGCCGAGCAGACGCGCGCTCTGCAGGAAGTCGTGGATCAGCACCGGCTTGAAGACGTTGAGCTCGAAGTTGCCCGAAGCGCCAGCGACGTTGATCGCGACGTCGTTGCCGAGCACCTGGGCCGACAGCATCGTCAGCGCCTCGCACTGGGTCGGGTTGACCTTGCCCGGCATGATCGAGCTGCCCGGCTCGTTCTCGGGGATCGTGATCTCGCCGAGGCCCGAGCGCGGTCCCGACGCGAGCCAGCGGACGTCGTTGGCGATCTTGGTGAACGACGCCGCGAGCGTCTTCAGCGCGCCGTGCGCGTGGACGATCGCGTCGTGCGCCGCGAGCGCCTCGAACTTGTTCGGTGCCGACACGAACGGCAGGCCGAGGCGCGCGGCGAGCTCGGCCGCGACGCGCTCGCCGAACTCGGCAGGCGCGTTCAGGCCCGTGCCGACCGCGGTGCCGCCGAGCGCGAGCTCGCATAGGTGCGGCAGCGCGGCACGAACGTGCGCGATGCCGTGGTCGAGCTGCGCGACCCAGCCCGAGATCTCCTGGCCGAGCGTCAGCGGCGTGGCGTCCTGCAGGTGCGTGCGGCCGATCTTGACGACGTCGGCGAACGCCGCGGCCTTGCCCGCGAGCGTCTCGCGCAGCGCCTCGACCGGCGGCAGCAGCCTGCGCACGACCGCCTCGACCGCGGCGACGCTCATCGCGGTCGGAAAGACGTCGTTCGACGACTGGCTGCGGTTGACGTCGTCGTTGGGATGGACGAGACGACCTTCGCCGAGCGGGCCGCCGAGCAGCTGCGAGGCGCGGTTGGCGAGCACCTCGTTCATGTTCATGTTGCTCTGCGTTCCCGAGCCCGTCTGCCAGATCGAGAGCGGGAACTCGCCGTCGTGACCACCGGCGAGCACTTCGTCGGCCGCGGCGACGATCGCGTCGGCCTTCTCGGCCGGCAGCGTGCCGAGCGCGCGGTTGACGACGGCGGCGCTGCGCTTGACCCACGCGAGCGCGCGGATCAGCTCGGGCGGCATCTTCTCGGTCGAGATGTCGAAGTGGTGCAGCGACCGTTCGGTCTGCGCGCCCCAGAGGCGGTCGGCAGCGACCGCGATCTCGCCGAAGGTGTCCTTCTCGATGCGTTGCTCGGCCATGGCGGGCTCCCCGCGCGCAGTATGCACGGCGATGCCAGAATGGGCCGGCCGCATGCTGCCCATTCCCTATCCGCTCGCGCGCCCATTCCTGTTCGGCCTCGACCCCGAGCACGCCCACGACCTGACGCTGGCGGCGCTCGCCTCGATCCAGCGCACGCCGTTCGCGCGCTGGATCGAGCAGCGCCGCGTCCGCGACCCCGTCACGCTCGCCGGCCTCGACTTTCCCAACCGCGTCGGGCTCGCCGCCGGCCTCGACAAGAACGGTCGCTGCATCGACGCGTTCGGCGCGATGGGCTTCGGCAGCATCGAGGTCGGCACCGTGACGCCGCTCGCGCAGCCCGGCAACCCGCGGCCGCGGATGTTCAGGATCGTCGAGGCCGAAGCGCTGATCAACCGGATGGGCTTCAACAACGACGGCCTCGCCGTCTTCCTCGCCAACGTCCGCCGCGCGCGCTTTCGTTCGAGCGGCGGCATCCTCGGCCTCAACATCGGCAAGAACGCGGCGACGCCGATCGAGCGCGCGACCGACGACTACCTCGCCGGGCTCGCCGGCGTCTACCCGCACGCCGACTACGTCACCGTCAACGTCTCGAGCCCGAACACCAAGGACCTGCGCTCGCTGCAAGGCGACGCCGCGCTCGACGCGCTGCTCGCGGCGCTGGTCGCACGACGCGGCGAGCTCGCCGCCGAGCACAAGCGGCGCGTGCCGATGTTCGTCAAGGTCGCCCCCGACCTCGAGCCGAAGCAGATCGACGCGATCGCCGACGCGCTGCTGCGCCACGGCATCGACGGCGTCGTCGCCACCAACACGACGGTCGCGCGCGACGGCGTCGCCGGCCGCAGGCACGCCGACGAGACCGGCGGCCTGTCGGGAGCGCCGCTGCGCGAGCGCGCGGACCGTGTCATCGCGAGGCTGCGCCGCGCGTTGGGGATCGGTGTCCCGATCATCGGCGTCGGTGGCGTCATGTCGGCCGACGACGCCCGCGCCAAGCGCGCCGCCGGCGCCGACCTCGTGCAGCTCTACACCGGCTTCATCTACCGCGGCCCGACGCTCGTGACCGAGGCCGCGCGCGCGCTCGCCGCGGCGTGAGCGATCGCGCGGCGGCCGCTTCCCGAACGCATGGAGAACCGATGACCCTCGCAATGACATCGATGCGGCACTGGCTGGCGCGCAGCTGCGCGGCGGCGGCGGTCGCGCTCGCGGGCTGCAGCTCGCTGCCGGTGATCACGCCGGACATGGCGAGCGTCGACCCGTCGAACGTGCACCTGCAGGCAGCGAACGGCCGCATCCTCTCGCCCGAGCGCAGCCGCGAGATCATCGCCAAGGCGACGAGCGGCACCGTCAGCGACGTGCTCGCGCGCCACCTCGCGCTCGAGCAGGCGATCTCCGACAGCCCGCTCGTCGTCGGCAACCGTGTCGTGCTGCTCCAGGACGGGCCGAACACGTACGCGACGATGTTCCGCCTGATCGCGTCGGCGCGCGACAGCATCAACATGGAGACGTACATCCTCGACGACGACGACGTCGGTCGACGCCTCGCCGACGCGCTGATCGCCAAGCAGAAGGCCGGGGTGCAGGTCAACCTGATCCACGACGCGGTCGGCACGCTCGGCACGCCGAAGGAATTCTTCGAGCGCCTGCGCGACGGCGGCGTCGCCGTCGTCACCTTCAACCCGGTGAATCCGCTCGCCGCCAAGGCGGGCTGGCAGGTCAACCAGCGCGACCACCGCAAGCTGCTTGTCGTCGACGGCACGAGCGCCGTGCTCGGCGGCATCAACATCAGCAGCGTCTATTCGAGCAGCCCGGGCGCGGGCAGCACGAGCGGATCGAGCATCGGCTCGCGCGGCGGCGAGCCCAAGGACGCGCTGCCTTGGCGCGATACCGACCTGCTCGTCGAAGGGCCCGTCGTCGCCGAGCTGCAGAAGCTCTTCTTCGCGACCTGGACCGCGCAGAAGGGCCCGGCGCCGGCCCAGCGCCGCTACTTCCCGTCGCTGCAGCCGCGCGGCCCCGAGGTCGTCCGCGCCCTCGGCAGCTCGCCCGACGATCCGTTCAGCCAGATCTACGTGACGCTGATCTCGGCGATCAACAGCGCCGAGAGCGAGATCCTGCTGACCAACGCCTACTTCGTCCCCGACCCGCAGCTGATGCAGGCGCTCGTCAACGCGGTCCAGCGCGGCGTCGACGTCAAGCTGATCGTGCCGAGCACGACCGACTCGTCGCTCGTCTTCCACGCCGGCCGCTCGCACTACGAGCAGCTGCTCGAGGGCGGCGTCAAGCTCTACGAGCGGCGCGCGGCGCTGCTGCACGCGAAGACCGCGGTGATCGACGGCGTCTGGTCGACGGTCGGCTCGACCAACCTCGACTGGCGCAGCTTCCTACACAACCAGGAGCTGACCGCCGTCATCCTCGGCACCGACTTCGGTGCCAAGATGCGCGATGCGTTCGCGAGCGACCTCGCCGCGTCGGACCAGGTCACGCTCGAGGCGTGGCGAAAGCGCCCCCTCTCGACGCGCATGAAGGAGATGTTCTCGCGACTGTGGGAGTACTGGCTATGAGCATCCGATCGCTCCTGCGAGCGCTCGCGGCCTCGGTCGCGCTCGCGCTCGCGCTCTCGCCGGCTGCGTTCGCCCAGGATGCGGCGACCCTGAAGGCACGGTACGCGGCGTTGCAGGACAAGTTCGCGAACAACCAGTTCGGCCGCCCGCTCGTGCTCGAGTCGAAGGAGACCTCCGGCGACCTGAAGGGCGACGTCTACGCGATCGTCGACTACCCCTATTCGATGGTGCAGCAGGCGCTCGTCTCGCCCGACCACTGGTGCGACATCCTCATCCTGCATCTCAACGTCAAGCGCTGCAAGGCGAGCAGCGGGACGCCGAAGACGATCCAGCTCAACGTCGGCCGCAAGTTCGACCAGCCGATCGAGGACGCGTACGAGCTCGACTTCAAGTACCGCGTCGGCGCGTCGACCGCCGACTACCTGCAGGTGCTGCTGAGCGCCGACCAGGGGCCGCTCAGCACGAAGAACTACCGGATCCAGGTCGAGGCCGTGCCGATCGAGCCCAAGCGCACCGTCATCCACATGTCCTACGCGTACGGCTACGGGTTCGCGGCGAGGATGGCGATGCAGACGTATCTGGCGACGCTCGGCAGCGCCAAGGTCGGCTTCACGGTCGTCGACAAGACGGCCGACGGCAAGCCCGTCTACCAGACCGGCGTGCTCGGCCTGCTCGAGCGCAACACGATGCGCTACTACCTCGCGATCGACGCCTACCTGTCGGCGTACGGGCTGCCTGCGGCCGAGCAGCCCGAGACGCGCATCCGCGAGTGGTACGCGAGCACCGAGCGCTACGCGCAGCAGCTCCACGAGATGGACCAGACCGAGTATCTCGAGATGAAGCGCAAGGAGATGCGCCGCCAGCAGGAGAGCTAGGCGGCGCCGGGGCGCGGCACGCCCCGGCGGTCGGGCGTCCGGTCAGAACAGCAGCGGCGCGCCGGTCTTTGCCCGCAGCTCGTCGCGCGACACGCCTTCGGCGACTTCCTGCACCTGCAGGCCGCGCGGCGTGACGTCGATGACCGCGAGGTCGGTGATGATCCGGTCGACGACGCCGACGCCCGTGAGCGGCAGCGTGCACTTGGGCAGGATCTTGAGGTCGAACGAGCCGTCCTTCTTGCGCGCGACGTGCTCCATCAGCACCAGCACGCGCTCGACGCCGGCGACGAGGTCCATCGCGCCGCCCATGCCCTTGACCATCTTGCCCGGGATCATCCAGTTGGCGAGGTCGCCGCGCTCGCTCACCTGCATCGCGCCGAGGATCGAAAGGTTGATCTTGCCGCCGCGGATCATCGCGAACGAGTCGTGCGAGCCGAAGATCGACGAGCCGGGCAGCGTCGTCACCGTCTGCTTGCCGGCGTTGATGAGGTCGGCGTCGACCTCGTCCTCGGTCGGGAACGGGCCGATGCCGAGCATGCCGTTCTCGCTCTGCAGCCAGACCTCGATGCCCTCGGGCACGTGGTTGGCGACCAGCGTCGGCAACCCGATCCCGAGGTTCACGTAGAAGCCGTCGTGGAGCTCCTTGGCGGCGCGCGCCGCCATCTCTTCGTGCGTCCAGGCCATGTCAGGCTCCCGTCTTGTCCGCTGCCTTGGCGATCGCGTCGATCGCCTCGCGTGCCGCCGCCGCGGCCTGCGGCTTCGTTTCGGCGGGCGCTTCGGCACGCAGCGTGCGCTGCTCGATCCGCTTCTCGGGATGCGCGTTCAGCACGATCCGGTGCACGTAGATGCCCGGCAGGTGAACGGCGTCGGGATCGATCGCGCCGGTCTCGACGATCTCCTCGACCTCGGCGATCGTGACCTTGCCGGCCATCGCCGCCGCCGGATTGAAGTTGCGCGCGGTGCGCCGGAACACGAGGTTGCCCGACCTGTCGGCGCGCTGCGCCTTGACGAGCGCGACCTCGGGAACGAGCGAGCGCTCCATGATGTACGTGTGGCCGTCGAACTCGCGCGTCTCCTTGCCCTCGGCGACGATCGTGCCGACGCCGGTGCGGGTGAAGAAGGCCGGGATGCCGGCGCCGCCGGCGCGCAGCTTCTCGGCGAGCGTGCCCTGCGGCGTGAACTCGAGCTCGAGCTCGCCGGCGAGGAACTGGCGCTCGAATTCCTTGTTCTCGCCGACGTAGCTCGAGATCATCTTCCTGATCTGGCGCGTGTCGAGGAGCTTGCCGAGGCCGAAGCCGTCGACGCCGGCGTTGTTGGAGATGACGGTGAGGCCCTTGACGCGCGAGTCGCGCAACGCATCGATCAGCGCCTCGGGGATGCCGCACAGGCCGAAGCCGCCGACGGCGATCAGCTGGCCGTCGCGGATGACGCCGGCGAGCGCGGCGGCAGCGCTCGGAAAGACTTTGTTCATCGCAGGTTCCTGGAGTCGAACCGCGAAGATTATCAGTGCAGGCGCGCTGCCTAGAATCCGCGCCAGGAGGAGTGGATATGAACGCAGCCGAGCTGCAAGCGACGCTCGACCGGATCGCCGCGGACTACGTCAAGCGGCTGCAGCTGCGCGTCGAGACCGTCGCTCCGGGCGAAGTGACGCTCACCATGCCCGTCCTCCCCGAGCTCGTCCACGGCGGCGGCGTGCTGTGCGGCCAGGCGATCATGTCGGCGGCCGACACGGCGATGCTGCTGGCGATGATCGCGCAGCTGGGGGAGTTCAGGCCGATGACGACGGTGCAGCTGCAGACGAGCTTTTTGAGGCCGGTGCCTGGGGATGGCTCCAACGTGACCGTCGTCGCCAAGGTCCTTCGCTTCGGGAAGTCTCTTTCCTATGGAGAGGTCGAATTCCGGACTTTGGACGGCAAGCTCGGGGCCCACGCGACGACGACGTATGCGCTGATCTAGAGCAACTCCAGACCGCGACCTTTCCTACATGAACGAGGGCTCTTCGTCGCTGACATGACAAGCGTCGCTGGCCGACCCACCGAGCCACTTGGCGACGAGGATTGCCAACTGGCGGAGCTCGATGGGCTTGCTGAGGTAGTCGTCCATGCCTTGGGCGAGGCAGTTCTCCCGGTCACCCGTCAAAGCGTTAGCCGTCAGTGCAATGATGGGTGTTCGTGCGCCACCGGTTTCGGCCTCGTACTCACGAATGAGCCTGGTGGCAGCAAAGCCGTCCATGCGTGGCATCTCGCAGTCCATGAGGACCGCATCGAATCGGCGCGCGCGGAACATCTTGACCGCCTCCAGACCGTCTTCCGCGTGAACGGATTTGACCCCCATGCTTTCCAGCGACGCCGCCGAGATGAATGCATTGACCGCGTTGTCTTCGACGAGAAGGATGGTCTTTCCGCGGGCGGCAGCGAGCGCGCCCGGAGGCACCGGAGGCTCGGCCGCTTGCTGCTTCGGTCGCTCGTGGCATTCGGGCAACGTGAGCGCAACGGTGAAGATGCTTCCTCGGCCCACGACGCTCTTGACGCGCACCGTGCCACCCATCGCCTGAGCGAGCTGCCGCGAAATTGCGAGGCCGAGGCCGGTGCCGCCGTAGGTCCGCGACATGCCCGCTTCGATCTGGAAAAAGGGCTCGAACAGCAGCGGGATCTTGTCACGCGCGATGCCGATCCCTGTGTCCGCGACGCGGATCACGATCCTCACGTTCCCGCCTGGATCACGCATCCCGCGAAGGCGAAGGGTGACGCCGCCTTCGGAGGTGAACTTGATCGCATTGCTGACGAGGTTCATCACGATCCGACGCAGCTTCTCTTCGTCGCCGTGGACCGGGCCGAGTTCCCCTGCGTAACCAGCCGGATCGAATCGCAAGGCGATTCCCTTTGCGGTGGCATTCGCCTGAAAAGTCTGGACAGCCACCTGGCACACCCGGCGCACGTCGAGCGGCGCGATGTGGAGAGTGCCACCCTTCGCGTCCAGCTTGGCGAAATCAAGAATCTCGTTCAAGGTCTGCAGCAGCCCGTCCGCAGCCTCACGTGCCACCTGAACCAAGGTCGCACGCCGCTCGCTCGAATCCGTGGACTCGAGCAGTGCCAGCGAGCCGATGATCCCGTTCATCGGCGTTCGGATTTCGTGGCTCATGTTCGCGAGAAACGCCGATTTGGCGCGGCTGGCTTCCTCGGCCTTGTCCCGCGCGCGCTTCAATTCCAGGATGCTCCTTTGTCGCTTGCCTCGGAGAAACAGCTTCCGTTCCCGCAGATTGATGAGCCTATAGAGCGCATAGCAGATCGCGTTGACGGCCGCAAGATGAACGATCAGGCGCTGCATCATCTTCGCATCGCCCCCGTAGTCCTTCGCAAACCACAACGTGATGAAGCAGTTGAAGGCAGCGAGCAACAGCGTCGAGACGGTTGACAGGCGGGCGAAGCCGTAGATGATGCACGTGCTCATCACAGCTGCGGAAAACAGACCCCAATACCGCGAGTACGGCGACTCGCTTGTTTGGTTCATGCTGGCGATCACAGTCGTGCAACTGATGCTCAAAACAACGACAGCCGGAAACATCCATTCGTAATTCCGAGCGATGAAATGACGCGCGAATCGCAGCGCGAGAGTCGTCGCCAGCATTCCTGCGATCATCAGTAGCCGCAAAGGCTGGGGCATTGCGAAGGGGCCCTGTCCCCCGGAAAGGGCATAGATCAGGAAGAAGGCGACGTACGCCAGCCCGGTAAGTGCCGCCGAGATTTCGAAGAAGCGCACCCCGGCCGATCGAAAGACCTGCCGAAACTCGTGCTCTAGTTCACGGTCTCGGAAGGACCTGACCCGAAACCGCCTGAAGGAGAAGGACAGTAGTGCCGCGCGCATACGCCCAAGCGACCTTGCTCTCGGAGTCGCATTGGGACTTATCGTCCTGCTGAAGGAAAAGTGAAGACCGTAACTGCCCAAGTGCCAGTTCAGCGACCGTACACGTGTGGCGTTGAGAGGACGGAACTCCTTCCTTTTCGGGTCCGAATCGTGAATGGACCTCAAGACCTCGACAAAGCGGTCGAAATCCGGTCAGCAGCTTATGCGCGGCATGTTCCGGAAGTTGGAATGGCTTTGCGCGTGGCCGAGCCCGACGATTTCCGGTCGGATGTACTGTCGATATTGGCTGAGCGTAAGGCGGACGGTCGTCCGCTTGGCTCCGTCAGGATCCAGTCCAACTTGACAAAGCCGCTGAGGATTGAAGGCGAAACGCAACTTCCCCCGGCCTACGCAGGGCTGCGCCTCGTCGAGTTCATGCGACTCGGGGTGGAGAACGGCGCGCCCGGTCGAATGGTCTTCAGCGCGCTGGTCAAGGCAGGGTTCGAAATCTGCCACGCAGCAGGCCTCGACTTCATTTTCGCTGCCGGCCGTCGTTCGGTCGCGACGATCTACCGGTCTATGGCTTTCGACGATGTGCTGCAAGGCGGTACCGTGCATCTCTCGTACGCCAATCGCCTTCCGCACGGCATCTTCTGCATTCCGGTTGCGGACGTCGATGCACGACTGCCGAATCGAAATCCGTCGCTCTATGCCTTCATGGCGAGAACGCATCATCCGGACATTCGGATCGATTACGCAGCGGTTTTCGCGGCGTTCGGCCGGCGGCTCCGTTGAATCGATTGGGATGCGGGCGGCATGAGCACCGTCCGTCTTCGCCGCTGGACGCCGACTACACCAGGTGAACGGTCGGTGATCGAGATCTCTCGGGAGCCGGTGAAGCTCGAGCAAGTTCCGCAAGTTCTACGCGACGCCGCGTCGCAGCTTTCGGGTTGCTCGATGGTGATCGTCGCGGTCAGTTCCGCGCGCGCGGGCGATCTCCGTGCTGCGGGCCGAGCGGCTGAGTCCCTGCAACTCGAGCCGCACATCTGTCTGGCAGTCGATGACGCGACTGTCGTCCAGCTTCAAGCGGATCTCAAAAACTCGAGCGAACGCATCGGCTTGCTCCTGGACAATGTAGATGCCGACACACCGCTCAGCCACGTGATGCGCGAAGGAGTTGAAGCGATTCGTATCTCGCCGAAGTTGGCTTTAGAGGCTGGAGGCCATCTGCGATCCGCGTGCATCTTGGATGCCTTGCTCGGTATTGCACGCGATGCGGGCCTGTGCACGCTGGGGCCCGCCGTGCCTTCACGAGATCCAAGTGTCGGAGCGACCTTCGACTACGTGCTCGACGCGCCATTCGGTGGCCCGAGAGGCACCCTGAGGCCGTTCGGGGCCGCCGCCGATCTCTCCTCCCGATAGATCGTTCTCGGCGACGTTGGCAGAACGTCCGCCTTCTGCGCACTGCCGATCGGTGGTCGGAGTCTGATCTACCTGGACTGAAGCGTTTCGCGAGCAGCTGCCCGACAACAAGTCAGCCATTCCACGCGCGGTCGCCGACGGTCGGCTCAAGACTGAACTGCGACAGTCGACTTCGAGCGGCGAGTGTCCGGTGCCACCGAAAGCAGTCGTCGGAAGGGCTCGCGAGGCTGATGCCGGTTCGCTCCAAGACCGGACTTTCGACCGATCCGAGGCCGAGCGAAGCGTCGTCTTCAGGCGAATGTCAGCTCTTCTGGCGTCGGGCTGACGCTTTCGACCCGGAGGAGGAGACATGGGTCATCCTGCTTTCATAGGCGCAAAGCTGCCGGTCGGGGGCGGACTCGGGCATCTGAATGGAGCCTCCCAGCGGAGGTCGCGCACTGCACGTGCGCCTCGGAGCGGCGGCTAGGTTGCCGGATCGCCAGCCGACGGAGGATTCGACGGAGTCGCCAACCATGGTGGTTCTGGCAACTCGCCTTCTGCAACGCCCAGAGCAATGAGGTCAATTCGCAGTTCGCGTAGCGAGCTCTACATACGAAACAGAACTGGTCTATTGACTACTTCGCTCCAAGCGGCAGGCAAGATGTTCGGTTTTACTTTATCAAAGATCTAGCCTTCTTCTCTTTGCAAGAAGGTAGTTCCGCTGGGTTCGCGTCCTGGCCGCTGCTCTCGCACTGAGCGTGGCGAGCACGTCCGCTGGGCTGCTGGTCCGGGTCGCCCCAAGCATCTAGAGGCACTTTTGCACAACTTCTTCCAAAGAAGAAAGATGTTGGCGCGCGACAATCCAACCCCTGTTCAAACAGGACCCCAATGGACCGCATTCGAATAGTGATCTGCGTCATGGCCTTTACCCTCGCCGGATGTACGAGCGCACCCAAGCAAGCGCTGCCCGACAGCGAGTACCAGACCTACGCTGCGCGCATCGTGGCGGTATCTCTATGCGGACGGTCGGGCCAACTGGCTCCGGACGTCGCATCGTTGGGACTTACGTATGTCCGGAGCGACCTGGATACGTACTCGTGGGATCAGGCCCGCATGAGGACCTTCGTCGACGGCCCAACGTGGCCACAGCCTTCCACCGCCGAATGCAACCAGATGGCGATGATGATCCACGGAAGGAAGCAGCAGATCGATCGGAACCTCGCAGCTGGAGCTCGGACTCGTGAGCAAAGCGAGGCCCTGCTGAAGGCGACCGAGATCAAGCCACCGGTCTACTGCCACTCGAACGGTGTGCAGGTGGTCTGCAACTGAAGAGACGGCTTACCAGGTCGGGCGGAGCCAGAAGGCGTCGCAGCGATCGTGCATGTAGGCGCACCGGCGCACCAGCCAGCCAGCGACGCGAGGAAATGGGCATAGCTCCGCGGCTGCGGGGCGCCGGCGAAGAACCGTAGCCGGCCTGGATCGCCGCCTTCGTCGGGCACGTCCTGCGTCGCCGCTTCGCCGACTTGAGCTGTGGCCGCTCCCCAGGATCCGCTGCCGTGACGGACCGGGCCGCTCTCTCACACATGACCAACGGCTGTGACGAATGCCTCAGAGTTGCTGCGCCCAAAGTGTCTCGCCTTGCCGACATCAGATTCCGCGCCAGGCACATCGACGGACCATGACCACTCAAGCTTCTGACCGCATCTGGTACATGGGGGGATTGCGGCCGCTCTACTCCGATCCCATGAATCGCGACCTACTGGCAGCAGGTGGACTTTCGATTAGCACGGCCAACCACAGAGGTTATGTGGCTAATTGGAAGATCGACGATGGTGAACTGTTTCTCGTGGACTTCGAATACTCCGGGACGTCGCTGTCGATCCCGATCGGTGACCTTCCAGTTCGTGCGGAATGGTTTTCTGGTGAACTGCGCGTGCAGGATGGAAACACAGTGCGGGATGTTCCGGACGAACAATACGGTGCGACTTACCAGCGTCAGATAGTGCTAGAAGTCGAACGCGGGACGGTTGTCAGCAGCAAGATTGTTGAGTATCAGCCGTCGAGATTCACTCTCTGGAAACGCAATCGCCTGGACCATGAGGCCGCTCCAACGGTGACTGACTCCCTCAGGGACTTGTTGGAGGATTAGCGTTGTGACGTCCGCGGAGCGTTCGTCTGCACCGGAGGTGGTCAGGGCTGCGGCGGGCGCTATCTAGAAGCCCTTTTTGTCTACTGCTTCGTTGGGCGGAACCGCTGCCAAAGCGTTGGTGTCCTTGTTTCGCAACGAGTCCGAACTCGGCCACACCGGAGGGGCTTGGACCATCGTCCCGCCGACACATCCGGACCTCGATCTCACGCCCTAGACAGACCTCGATCTCGCGCACGAGCTGCGCACAGCTAGCAGTCGATCGAAGTAGCAGGATCCAGTTGCAAGTGCCAAATCTACTGCCCCAACCATGCGATTCGTCCACGGTTGGCGGCCGATCGCGTCTGGCCGGCTGTGAGAGTCGACTTAGCGAATCTAGAATCACCAAAAGTGTCCCGCCCTTGCTCAGGGCTTGGCAGGTCGATCCGTTCGAGGATACGCATCTATAGTGATGAGATGAATCGGGCAAATTTGGAGGTGGGTGTCCAGCGCCTGTACTACGTGGTATGGGTTTGTTGGTCGATCTTTGGGGTTGTCGCCCTGTACCACGATGTCTTTTCTCGTGACAACTGGCGGGAGAGGCTTCTTGACTCGGAGCTCGGACTTATATTCCTTGGCGCCTTCGTCTTTGCGCCCCCGCTGCCATGGTTGCCGCGCGATGGATCTACAGGGGTTTCATTCCAAGATGACGCTTCATCGGCGGGTGATCGCTCGTCGTGATGCACTTGATCCGGAGGACCTTCGTTAGCGTGCAATGCCCACCTAAGTTGGGTGGACACCATGTTGCGAAGGACGCTACCCACTAGTCCTGATAGCTGCCGGTCGCGACAGGCAGTTCTTGGCCGACAGCTTGAATACGAGACTGCGGCAGTAAGCTGACGTTTGATCTGGGCACCACCAGCCAAGGTCGGCTACCGGCTGCGACGCGTAACTCACACGGTCGGCCGACAGTGGCCGTCCGTGAGCGACCGCCTTAAGACCGCTGAGCTCTCCGGCGAGGCGCCCCCGCGGTTGACGAGCGGCCGCTTGTTAGAGCGCAGCAGCCGTGTTACAGCGCAGAATGGGGCTGAGTTATACGCCCCACATCACGTTACGCCTACCAGATGATCGTCTGGCGCGCTCTTCCGCCGTGGCTGCTTCGCGCGTGGCCAGTCATTGCCATGCTGCCCTTATTCGTTGCTCACTACGTTGCCGTAGCTCTCCTCCCGGGCAACACGCAGATGGTCAACAAAGTCGCCGGAAGCATTCTGCAGTCCACCGGTGGGCTACTCATCCTGATATCAATAGATCAGAACCTTGGGCTGTTTCGCAACGAGTCGTTCCTCTCAACGATCGTTTCGTGGCTTAAGTCCTTTCCGATCAGCCGAAACGTCACTGTGCACGTTGCTTCTGGAGCACTGCACGCGTCTGCAGGCAGCGTGTCGGCTACCACCGCTTCCTTGCGGGCGTCTTCCATCGAGGAACGTGTCAACGAGCTAGAACGCGCGGTACAAATGCTCAGGGACCACTTGCGTGGTGAAGTCGAGAAGCTCAACGCACAGATCACGAGCGCACAGAGCGCGTTGACGCAGAGCATTGATGCAACAAACAAGGAGATTTCGTCGCTTGCAGAACGCCTCGAAGAAACCACCGTCGGAGGCATGAAGCTCCAAGCATTCGGCGTTCTGCTTGCACTCTACGGCGCGGTGACCAGTGTGTTCGCGTAGGACGAACCCCTCGATCAAGTGAACAGTCAAAGGCCGCCCCGCGGCCATTCGCCTGCCGCGCATCTGAAACATGAAGCGAATGTCTGCCTTTGGGGCGCTCACCGCGAGCTGTGCAAGGTGCGCTTCGGGTCGAGACCACCAGTCGAGCTCGCTTAGAACCGGTCATTCGCGCGGCGCCGCGCAGCCTGACGACCGCACTACCTCGTACATCGGCCGTTCACGCCGGTATCCCAGCGCACGGCGAACGACGGCTTCGTATCGGTCAACGTGAGTACGCCGGCCATTTGCCGTCGACAGCAATCGCTGCACAGCCGACATCAAACCAACGACCAGAACCAGCAGTCGGGCGTAGTCGGCTTGCCGCTGCAAGCTGCTACTTGAAGCGATGGGTGAGTGTCTTAGGAAATAAGTGCTCTCAACGGCGCTGGCAACGAAACCGACCGCTGCTCGCGATAGTTCACCCAAACCGTCTTCGCCCCACCCGTCGCATACAGTACCCCCGGCTCGTCCGTCCGCTCCAGGGTCACATACGCCTCGAAGCTGCTCCGCCCCGGCTTGGCGACGTAGTGCTTGGCCAGCACATCCCCCGGGTACTTGAGCTGCTTGAGGAAATTGCAGAACGTGTTGACGATCACCGGCCCCTCGCCCGCCGCGTCGGGCGCGCCGACGACCCGGTGCAGCCACTCGATGCGCACGATCTCGAGGTAGCGAAAGTAGATCGTGTTGTTGACATGGCCCATCGCGTCCATGTCGCCCCAGCGGATCGGGATGACCATCTCGAGCGTCAGCTTCTTGGCCTCGGGCAGGTCGAATCGCATCGCTCGTCGGCCTGTTTCGCCTCGATCAGGGCTTGACGTCGAGCTCGCGGCAGAGCCGTTCGACGAGCGCGCCGAGGCGCGCGACTTCGGCCTCGGTCGCCGCGAGGCGCGCCTTCAGCGCTGCCACTTCGGTCGTCGCGACGATCGACTCGCCTTCCGCCGCGACCGGCAGCGCCGCCAGGTCGACCGGCCCGCAGAGCAGGTGCGCCCAGCGCTGCTCGCGCGCGCCCGGCGCGCGCGGCAGCCTGACGACGAGCGCGCCGCCCTTCTCCGCGGGCCGCGCAGCGAGCTCGTCGAGAAAGCCCTCGACCGCCGACACGTCCGCGAAGCGGTGCAGCCGCTCGGCGGCGCCGCGCAGCTCGGCCGGCGTCTGCGGGCCGCGCAGCACGAGCGTCGCGACCAGCGCGACCGACTGCGACGGCAGGCCGAGCGCGCGCCCGAGGTTGTGCTCGTAGCGCGCGACGCGCGAGCCGCTCGACTCGAAGGCGAGCGAGAGCGCCTTCAGCGCGTCGACCGCGACCTGCACGTCGCCTTCGCTCGCCGCGATGACCGGGTCGCGCGCCGTCTTCTGGTTGCAGCCGAGCGTCAGCGAATTGAGCGAAAGCGGGTAGCTGTCGGGAACGGCGAGCGACTTCTCGACGAGCACGCCGAGGACGCGCGCTTCGAGCATCGAGAGCGGGCGCATCGCGCGAGACCGGGGCGTGCTCGGGGCGCGCCGCGCTAGAGGCCGAAGCCGTCGTCGGCCGCGATCACGGCGCCGTTGATGAAGTGGCTCTCGTTGGCGCACAGCATCAGGAGCGTCGTGTCGAGGTCGGCGGGCGCGCCGATGCGCTTGCGCGGCATGCTCTCGATCAGCTTCCTGCCCGACTCGGTCTCCCAATGCATGTGGTTGAGCTCGGTGTCGATGTACCCGGGGCAGATGGCGTTGACGTTGATGCCGAAGCGCCCCCACTCGAGCGCCATCGCGCGAGTCATGTGGATCACCGCCGCCTTGCTCATCGCGTAGACGCCGGTCTTGCCGAGCACGCGCATGCCCGCCATCGAGGCGATGTTGACGATCCGGCCGCCGATGAAGGTGCCGGGCGCCGCGCCCTGCGCGCGCGCGATCATCCGCTTGCCGACCTCCTGCGCGACGAAGAAGGCGCCGCGCACGTTGACGTCGAAGACGTAGTCGAAGTCGTCGGGCGTCGTCTCGACGAGCCGTTGCGTCGTCGCCACCCCGGAGTTGTTGACCAGGATGTCGATCGTGCCCATCTCGGTCTCGGTGTGCGCGATGCCCGAGCGGATGCCGTCGTGGTCGGTGACGTCCATCGGCACGACGTGGGCGTCGCCGCCTTCGGCCTCGATCTCGGCGCGCAGGGTCTTCAGCCGCTCGACGCGGCGGCCGGCCAGCGCGACGCCCGCTCCCGCCTTGGCGAGGACGCGGGCGAACTGCGCGCCGAGCCCGCTCGACGCACCGGTGACGAGGGCGACGCGGCCCGACAGATCGATCTCGTAGCTCATGGCAATCGTGCAGCGGCTCTGCGCTCCGTAGAATCGACCGCGAGTGTAGACGCGCTCCCCGACCGACAAGAACGAACAGCGAGACCCGCATGACGCCTGCCGAGATCCTCGCCCAGTTCGGGCCGCGCGAATCGATGGAGTACGACGTCGCGATCGTCGGCGCCGGGCCGGCCGGCCTCGCCGCCGCGATCCGCCTCAAGCAGCTCGCCGCCGAGCGCTCGCACGAGGTTTCGGTCGTCGTCCTCGAGAAGGGCTCGGAGCCCGGCGCGCACATCCTCTCGGGCGCGATCATGGACCCGCGCGCGATCGGCGAGCTGATCCCCGACTGGAAGGAGAAAGGCGCGCCGCTCCACCAGCCGGTCATTGCCGACCGCTTCCTCTTCCTCTCCGAGACCGGCGTGCGCGAGACGCCGCACGCGTTGCTGCCCGACTGCTTCCGCAACGAAGGCAACTACGTCATCAGCCTCGGCAACGTCGTGCGCTGGCTCGCGACGCAGGCCGAAGCGCTCGGCGTCGAGATCTTTCCCGGCTTTCCCGCCGCCGAAGTGCTCTACGGCGAAGACGGCAGCGTGCGCGGCGTCGCGACCGGCAACCTCGGCATCGGCAGGAACGGCGAGCCGACCGGGAGCTTCCAGCTCGGCATGGAGCTGCACGCGAAGTACACGATCTTCGCCGAGGGCTCGCGCGGCAGCCTCGGCCGCCAGCTGATCGCGCGCTACCGGCTCGACGAAGGCCGCGACCCGCAGAGCTACGGCATCGGCATCAAGGAGCTGTGGGAAGTCGCGCCCGAGAAGGCCGAGCCCGGCCTCGTGATCCACACCGGCGGCTGGCCGCTCGACACGTCGACCTACGGCGGCTCGTTCCTCTACCACCTCGACAACCGCCAGGTCGAGCTCGGCTTCGTCGTCGGCCTCGACTACGAGAACCCGTTCCTGAGCCCGTTCGAGGAGTTCCAGCGCTGGAAGACGCACCCCGAGATCCGGAAGACGCTCGAGGGCGGCAAGCGCCTCGGCTACGGTGCCCGGTCGATCACCGCCGGCGGCATCCTCAGCCTGCCGAAGACGGTGTTCCCCGGCGGCGCCTTCGTCGGCTGCGAGGCCGGCTATCTCAACGCGAGCCGCATCAAGGGCAGCCACGCCGCGATCAAGACCGGCATGCTCGCCGCCGAGGCCGCGTTCGATGCGCTCGTCGCCGGCCGCCAGCACGACGAGCTCGCGGCGTACCCGCAGGCGTTCGAGCAGAGCTGGCTGCACACCGAGCTGCAGCGCTCGCGCAACTTCAAGCAGTGGTTCAAGAAGGGCTTCTTCGTCGCTTCGCTGATGACCGGGATCGAGCAATGGCTGCTGCCGCGCCTCGGCATCCACTCGCCGCCGTGGACGATCCACCGCAAGCTCGCCGACCACCTCTACCTGAAGCCGGCCGACGAGTGCAAGCCGATCGCGTACCCCAAGCCCGACAACACGATCACCTTCGACCGCCTCTCGAGCGTCTTCGTCAGCAACACCAACCACGCCGAGGACCAGCCGCCGCACCTGACGCTGAAGGACCCGACGGTCCCGGTGCGCATCAACCTCGTCAAGTTCGCGGGTCCCGAGAGCCGCTACTGCCCGGCCGCGGTCTACGAGTTCGTCGCCGACGCCGACGGCGGCGAGCGGCTGCAGATCAACGCGCAGAACTGCGTGCACTGCAAGACGTGCGACATCAAGGATCCGACGCAGAACATCGTCTGGATTCCGCCCGAGGGCGGCGGCGGCCCGAACTACGTCGGCATGTGAACCGGAGGGCTCGCGATGGCTGAACCGATCCACGTCCTCACCGCGTCGCGCCTGTGGCCGCCGATGATGGAGGCGCTGCACGGCGCGTTTCACGTCCACGACCGCATCCACCAGAGCGACCCCGCTGCGTTCGCCGCGATCGCTCCGCGCATCCGCGCGATCGCCGCGAGCGGCGAGTCGAAGGTGTCGCGCGAGCTGATCGCGCAGCTGCCGGCGCTCGAGATCGTCTCGGTCTTCGGCGTCGGCTACGACGGCATCGACGTCGCCGCCGCGCGCGAGCGCGGCATCGCGGTGACGAACACGCCGGGCGTCCTCGACGACGAGGTCGCCGATCTCGCGATGGCGCTCGTTCTCGCCGTCTCCCGCCGGCTCGTCGAGGCCGACCGCTACGTGCGCACCGGCGCGTGGGCGAACGGGCCGATGCCGCTCGCGCGCAAGGTGAGCGGCGCGCGCATGGGGATCGTCGGCCTCGGCCGCATCGGCAAGGCGATCGCGCGCCGCGCCGAGGCGTTCGGAATGTCGATCGCCTACACCGCGCGCAGCGCGAAGGCCGACGCGCCCTATCCGTTCTTCGCGACCGCCGAGGCGCTCGCGCGCGAGGTCGACTTCCTCGTCGTCATCACACCGGGGGGCGCGGGCACGAGGAAGCTCATCGACGCCAAGGTGCTCGCCGCGCTCGGCAGCAAGGGCTATCTCGTCAACGTCGCGCGCGGCTCGGTCGTCGACGAGCAGGCGCTCGTCGAGGCGCTGCGCGCGGGGACGATCGCCGGCGCCGCGCTCGATGTCTTCGAGAACGAGCCGCAGGTTCCCGCCGAGCTGCTCGCGCTCGACAACGTCGTGCTGACGCCGCACGTCGGCAGCGCGACCTGGCAGACGCGCCAGGCGATGGCCGATCTCTCGTTCGCCAACCTGCAGGCGCACTTCGCCGGCCAGCCGCTGCTGTCGCCGGTGCCATGACGGCCGCCTTCGTCCCCGGGCACGGCGCATGAGCATCCCCGGCGCTGCGTCGTTCGATCTCGACGGCAGGACGGCGCTCGTCACCGGCGCCGGATCCGGGATCGGGCTCGCGATCGCGCGCGGGCTCGGCGCGGCCGGCGCACGCGTCGTCCTCAACGGCCGCAACGTCGCCAAGCTCGACGCCGCGGCGGCGGCGCTCGGCGGCGACGGCGTCGCGGTCGAGACCGCGGCGTTCGACGTCAGCGATCCCGACGCGGTGCGTGCCGGAGTCGCTGCGGTGCAGGCGAGGGTCGGTCCGATCGACATCCTCGTCAACAACGCCGGAGTGCAGCATCGGGCGGCGATCACCGAGGTCGACGATGCCGACTGGCGCCGCATCCTCGCGACCAACCTCGACGCGCCGTTCTACATGGCGCGCGCGGTCATTCCCGCGATGCAGGAGCGGCGCTCCGGCAAGATCATCAACGTCGCGTCGATCATGGCGCGGATCGCGCGGCCGACGATCGTGCCGTACGAGGTCAGCAAGGGCGGCATCGCGATGCTGACGCGCGGCCTCGCGGTCGAGCTCGCGCCGCACGACATCCAGGTCAACGCGATCGCGCCCGGCTACTTCAAGAGCGAGCTGACGGCCGCGCTCGTCGCCGACGCCGCGTTCAGCGCCTGGCTCGAGCGGCGCACTCCTGCGGGCCGGTGGGGCGAGCTGCACGAGCTCGCCGGCGCCGCGGTCTTCCTGGCGTCGCCGGCGTCGCGGTTCGTGACCGGCCAGGTCCTCTACGTCGACGGCGGCGTCACCGCCGCGATGTAGCGCGCAGGCTCAGTCCTGACCCTCGGTCAGCGAGTCGAGCTGGAAGCGCCCGTTCTTGTGGACGAGCCAGATCTCGGTGAAGCGCACGCCGCTGCTGCCGAAGCGCGTCGGCGCCGGCAGCGGGCCGGCACGCTTGATCATCTCGATCACCGCGGCGCTGACGTCGGGCGCGTGCGACGGGCCGCGAACGAGCTGGACCTGGCGCGGATAGCCGCTCGCGTCGACGGTCGTCTCGACGACGACGACGCCGTGGATCAGCGGCGGCAGCCTGCCCTTGTAGATGCGCGGCGCATACGCGGCGTAGATGTGGCGTGCCGCGTCGAGGCGATAGGCCTTCACATCGACCGCCATCGACGCCCGCTGCGCGCCGACGTGCACCGGCTCGGTGAAGTACGCGACTTCGGTCGCGCCGGCGCTCAGGTGCGCCGCGAGCAGCGCAGCCGCGGCAGCGAGGAAAAGGCGCTTCATGACGATCTCCGCACGGCCTCGCGGCCGCCGCAACCCTGCCGCTTCGCGACGCTGACGACGCGAGCGCAGACGACGCGGTCAGGGTAGGAGATCGCCTCGCTGGCGTGGGGCGCGCGCGCCACCGATCGACCGGTGGCCGCGGACGGCCGTGCCGTCCGTCACGGTGTCACGGGTAACGGAGTGCGACGCTCGCGAGCTCCCGATCGGATCGACGCCGCTCGTCGGGTCCTCGCGCCCGTCGTCGAGCCGCGCCTCGGACCTCTCAGGCCGGCCAGTCGGGCTTTCGCTTCTCGATGAAGGCCTGCACGCCCTCGAGCGTCGCCGGCTCCATCATGTTGCACGCCATCGTGCGGCCGGCGTCGTCGTACGCTGCGGCGGTGCCGGCCTCGATCTGCCGGTAGAAGAGCTGCTTTCCGAGCGCGATCGCGACGCGCGGCTTGGCGACGATCGCAGCGACGATCCGCTCGATCTCGGCGTCGAGCGCGGACGCCTCGACGACGCGGTTGACGAGGCCGCGCTCGCGCGCTTCGTCGGCGGAGATGAATTCGCCCGTCACGAGCATCTCGAACGCGGCCTTGCGGCCGACGTTGCGCGACAGCGCGACGCTCGGCGACGAGCAGAAGAGCCCGAGGTTGACGCCGCTCACCGCGAAGCGCGCCTCCCTGGCGGCGACCGCGAGGTCGCACGCCGCGACCAGCTGGCAGCCGGCGGCCGTCGCGATGCCCTGGACGCGCGCGATCACCGGCACCGGCACCTTCTGCACCGTCATCATGACGCGCGCACAGCGCGCGAACAGATCCTCGTAGTACGCCTGCGACGGCCGGGCGCGCATCTCCTTCAGGTCGTGGCCGGCCGAGAACGCCTTGCCCCCCGCGGCGATGACGACGGCGCGCACCGTCTCGTCGAGCGCGATCGCGTCGAGCTCGGCCTGCAGCGCCGCGAGCATTCCTTCGCTGAGCGCGTTGAACGCCTGCGGGCGGTCGAGCGTCAGCGTGACGACGCCGCGCGCGTCGACGGCGCGGCGCACGAACGGCGTGAGGTCGGTCGAGGCACGGTCGTTCATCGCAACTCTCCTAGTCGATCGCCGACGCCGAGCGGGCACGCTCGCGCAGCTGGAAGTTCTGGATCTTGCCGGTCGAGGTCTTCGGGATCGCCTCGAAGCGGAACTCGCGCGGCACCCTGTAGCCGGCGAGAAGCTCCCGGCAGTGCGCAGTCGGCTCGGCGGCGGTCGTCGTCGCGCGCTCCTTCAGCTCGACGAACGCGAGCGGCGCCTCGCCCCACTTCGTCTCCTCCAGACCCTGCTCGTAGATGCCCATGGATAAACGCCTCGCGATGGCCAATGATGTCACGCGGCCGGCGAGCACCGCGGCCGCCTGGAGGTGCCATGACCGACGTCGTGCTCGAGACGCTGCGCGCCGAGTTCTCGGACGCGGTCGACCCGGCGCAGATCACGCGCATCGCGGTTCGCCTGCTGCTCGCCGCCGTGCTCGGCGGCCTGCTCGGATACGAGCGCGAGCGAAGCGGCCAGGCCGCGGGGGTCCGCACGCACATGCTCGTGGCCATGGGCGCCGCCCTCTTCGTCCTCGTCCCGCACCAGGCCGGAATGGCGATCGACGGCCTCGGCCGCGTCGTCCAGGGCATCGTGACGGGGGTCGGGTTCCTCGGCGCCGGCGCCATCATCAAGCACCGTTCGCGCGAGACGGTGCATGGTCTGACGACCGCCGCCGGGGTCTGGATGACGGCCGCGATCGGCGTCGCCTGCGGCCTCGGCCGCGAAACGACAGCGGTGATCAGCACCGTCCTCGCGCTGGTCGTGCTGAGCCTCGTGCCGCACCTGCTGCGCAAGGGCGAGCCGGCCGCGACCGAGCCGCCGCGCGCCGGCGACGACCGCTGAAGCTGCCGCTCAGCCCGCGCTCGCGGCGAGCGCCTGGTCGATGTCCCAGAGCACGTCGTCGACGTGCTCGAGGCCGACCGAGATCCGCACCATCTCCTGGCCGACGCCGGCCGCCTGCAGCTGCGCCTCGTCGAGCTGGCGGTGCGTCGTCGACGCAGGATGGATCACGAGCGTTCTGGTGTCGCCGATGTTGGCGAGGTGGCTCATCAGCTGCGCCGCCTCGATGAAGCGGATCCCGGCCGCGTAGCCGCCGCGGACGCCGAACGCGAGCAGCCCCGATGCGCCCGGCGCGCCGGCGACCGTGCGCATCTGCCCGGCGACGAGCGCGTGCTGCGGATGCCCGGGCAGCCCGGGATAGTTGACCCACGCGACGCGCGGATGCGCCTCGAGGAAGCGCGCGACCGCGAGCGCATTCGTGCAATGGCGCTCCATTCGCACCGGCAGCGTCTCGACGCCCTGCAGGATCTGCCACGCGCTCGTCGGCGCGAGCGCGGCGCCGTAGACGCGCAGCGTCTCCATCCGCGCCCGCATCGTGAAGCCGAAGTCGCCGAAGGTTTCGTAGAAGCGAACGCCGTGGTAGCCCTTCGACGGCTCGGTCATGCCCGGGAACTTGCCGTTGTCCCACGGAAAGCGGCCGCTCTCGACGACGACTCCGGCGAGCGTCGTGCCGTGGCCGCCGAGGTACTTGGTCGCCGAATGGACGACGATGTCGGCGCCGAACGCGATCGGATTGCACAGGTAGGGCGAAGGCACCGTGTTGTCGACCACGAGCGGAACGCCGTGCGCGTGCGCGACCGCGGCGACCGCGGCGATGTCGAGCACCGCGAGGCTCGGGTTGCCGAGGCTCTCGGCGAAGACGGCGCGCGTCGTCGGGCGCATCGCGGCGGCGAACGCGTCTGCCGACGTGCCGTCGACGAACGTCGCCTCGATGCCGAGCTTGGCGAGGTTGACGGCGAGCATGCTCACGGTGCCGCCGTAGAGCGCGCCGGCCGCGACGACGTGATCGCCTTGCTGCAGCAGCGTCAGGAGGGCGATCGCCTCGGCAGCCATTCCGCTCGCGGCGGCGAGCGCTGCGCGGCCGCCTTCGAGGGCCGCGACGCGTTCCTCGAGCACGGCGACGGTCGGGTTCGAGAGCCGCGAATAGACGTTGCCGAACGTCTGCAGGTTGAACAGGCTCGCCGCGTGGTCGGCGCTGTCGAAGACGAAGCTCGTCGTCTGGTAGATCGGCAGCGCGCGCGCGCCGGTCGCGGCGTCGGGGATCTGGCCGGCGTGGATCGCGAGCGTCTCGGGGTGGAAGCGCCGGTCGGCCATCGTGGCGCTCAGATCGGCCGCCGCGCCGAGATGACGCCGGTGTTGACTCCCGCCCAGTTGAGGCCGCCGAACAACCTCGCGTGCTCGATCTTCACGCAGCGGTCCATGACGACGTCGAGCCCGGCCGCCGCGGCGAGCGCGGCGGCCTGCTCGTTCTTGACGCCGATCTGCTGCCACAGGCACTTCGCGCCGATCGCGATCGCCTGCTCGGCGATCGGCAGCACGTCCTCGGTCTTGCGAAAGACGTCGACGATGTCGACCGAGACCTCGATCGTCGCGAGCGTCGCGTGGCAGCGCTCGCCGAGGATCGCCTGGTAGCGCGGATTGACCGGGACGATGCGGTAGCCGTGCTCCTGCATGTACTTGGCAGCGAAGTAGCTCGGCCGGAACCAGTCGGCCGAGAGGCCGACGACGGCGATCGTCCGGCTGGTGCGCAGGATGCGGCGGAGGGTCGCGATATCGTCGGCCATGGTCGCGGGGCGCGCGCGGTCGCCGCCCCGCGCCACCTTAACCGAAACCGCGTCGGCGGATCGCGCTACGACGACGCGGTCTCGAGGCGCTCGTCGGCCGCGGGCGCGAGCTCGGCCGCTGCCGCCGGCACGGTCTCGTGCCAGGCGGGGCGCGGCACGCGCACGCCGGCGGTCCAATCCGGATGCGCACGCTGCGCGACGACCTCGCGGTGGAGGAACGCGAGCGCCGACCGGCTCGACAGCAGGCGAAGGCGATCGGCGGCGTCGAGCGCCGACGGCCC
>JADMIO011130887.1_pt1 | contig 26059 bp, 20 predicted proteins | sample 8958161 | NCBI WGS metagenome assembly JADMIO01 (sample SAMN16585339, study PRJNA669376) | soil metagenome | isolation source: Crop rotation soil | place: USA: Cullars Rotation, Alabama | collected 2011 | reverse complement strand
CACGACAAAGAGTCCGAGCGCGATGGTCCTGGTTCGATCGTTCATTTGAAGTTACGGCGGCTGAAGACGAGGGTGGCAACGGCCAGAATTACGGCGATGTAGACGAACGCATACAGCGCGGTGGCAAAGACAAACTCGAGCGATGGCGCGCGACCGTGCGAAGCCGGAGTGATGAAGCTGTAGTTGGCGAGGTTCGGCAGCAGGTAATAGAGGCCGGTAAACAAATAGCGCGCGCTCGTGCTGCCGAGCGAGGCCGCGAGGCTTTTCAAGTCGGCGCTGAAGTGGCCGATGATGAAGACCATGAACGTCAGCAGCGCGGAGAGTGCCGGCGATGAGAACGAAGAGAAGAGGAGGGCGGTCGCCGTCAACAGCATCAGCTCCATGTAGATCAACAACACTGCGGGCCAGATCGTCGGAATCAGAGGATCCCAGCCGCGGCTCACGTACAGCAATGCGAGCGACACGCCGACGGCCATCACCAGCACGTTCACGAGTAACGTGAGACAGAGACCGAGATACTTACCGACGAGAAACTCACCGCGACCGACGGGCTTCGAGAAGACGGCGTAGATCGTCCGGCGCTCGATCTCTTTGTAGACGAGTCCGACGCCGACGAAGATCGCGATGAAGACGCCGAAGAGGAGCATCGCGCTGAGACCGAGGTCGACGATCACTTTCCGTTCCTGACCGCCGGACAATTCGCCGATGAAGATCGAAGCGCCCGTAAGCAGGAGAACGAAGAGAACGAGGTTGTAGAGCACGCGGTCGCGCACGGCTTCGCGGAATGCGTTGCGGGCAATGGCGGCGATGCGCCAGAGTTTACCGCCGCGTAATTCCGTGTGTGTTGTTGATTGGGTGATGGCTGCGGTACTTTCCACGATGTTTAGAAATTTTTCAACGCAAAGGCGCAAAGATCGCAAAGACGCAAAGGCGGATCAAATGCTTCGGACGCGCCTTTGCGCCTTTGTGATCTTTGCGCCTTTGCGTTGAAAGAGTCATAACCATTAAAGTTTCTGCCACTGCGTCACGACGAAGCATGACGTGAGTTTCGTCTGGAGTTTGTTAACCCACGGCTCGATTCGCATCAGCAGCGGCGCAAACAACTTCTTGCTTTTGGGAGGAATGCGGAATATCAATGAATTCAAAACCAGCAAGAAGGCGATGTTGCCAAGATAGTTCACCTTCCTGAGCTCGAAACTCTCGCGGAAGTCTCTCTGCAAAGCACTGACGTCGATCGCCGCTTCGTTGTCGGAAAAGAAACGATCGAAACGATACCAGACCTTTCGCACCACGTCGGGAAGCGAGCCACTGTGCGGCTCCATGAAACAGAAAAGCCCGCCGGGTTTCAGCACGCGATGTATCTCGCGCACGGCCGCCTTCACGTTCGGATGGATGTGATGCAGCCCACCCACCACGGCCACGCAGTCGAAACTGTTGTCCGGCAGTCCGGAGTCGAGCAGCGATCTCTGCACTACATTCGCGCTGGTCCAACGCGACTGAAAAGTGTCGACGACCTCGTTTGAAATATCCAGGCCGGTCACATTTGCGCCGTGGGCCAGCAGGAAACTGGTTGTCTGCCCGCTGCCACACATCGCATCCAACACTTGCAGCCCCGCGAGGTTTAGACCAGCAAACATCGGTTCGTAAATGAACCGGCGACGATATTCGACGCTCCACTCGTCGCTGTAATGCGCTTCGTAGTCGGCGGCGATCGTGTCGTAGTGCTGCTGCTGTTGTCGTTCAGAAGCGCCAAGCTGGGCTTCCCACGCGGGGGCCTTAATCATTGCGTCGTCTCCGTTTGAACGGAACAGCGAGCAGACCGATGATTATTAAACCGCTCAAACTGCTCATTGTCGATATTTTTGTTTTGCGAGGCTCGCGGAAGTCCAGCGTGACTGAGGTTGCGTCTTGCGGTAGCTGGATCAAGAGAGCGCCATCGTCGTCGGGGCGTGTCGGCAGGATGCCTGCTTCACTCGTCGCGGTCCAGTGCGGGTAGTAGAAAGTTCTGACGCGCGCTTCCGTGGCTGGACCAGGCGCGACTGAAAACTTCCGGTGTTCGGGTCGCCACGAACTTACTGTCACTATTCGCCCGTTTGCTTCGACTTCGGTCGACATCTTGCGCGCGTCGCGGCGCGCCCAGATCGGAAACCAGTAGTTCACAGACGCGCTGCCGCGCACGTCCGTGAGCATGGTTTCGAATCGCGGCGGTGGGAAATATTGGGCTTCCCGTATGATGTGGGAGAGTGTGAAGGCGACGGCGATCGTCATCGCGCCGAGTAGCAACAGACGTTTGGTGCGGGCGCTGTTCGCGAGGAGCGGTAATCCCGCGGCGGCAAGTATCGAGCCGCCCATCGAGATCAAGACGAGCCAGCGCCACGGGAATTGTGTTTCCTGGAGCGGCTTCAATACGGACCAGAGCGGGCGACTCGGCGGTAGCGCCATGAACAATGAAAAGAGAGTTACAGCTACGATAAGTGTTTTGCCTGTGGTCACGCGTTTCCTCAAAAGAAACAGCGCCGGGGTGAAGAGCAGCAGGGTCATGAGCGCGATGATGTTCATCCACCAGACGTTGAGATTGTCGGGCGAGAACGTGGAGAGCAGGAAGTTGGCGCGGTAATCAACCGACGAATCAGGCTTCATATTGTTGACGCCGATCCAACCCACTTCCGAAACCATCGTGACCCAGTAGATCGCGCTCACACTCAACCCCAGCAAACTCCCAATCGCGAGTTTTACAAGTTTGCGAAGCTCACGAACTTTAACGAGCGCATAAACGGCGAGCGCCATCGATCCAATCACCGCGAGCGGCAAGTGCGTGAACAAAAGCAACCCGTACGTCGCCGCGAGCCCGGCCACATCTCTCCTGCGCCCACGCTCACACACGCGATCCACGAACCCAAACACAAACGGCAACACAGCCGCGCCGGCCCACTCGGCCAGCAACGTCGCCTGGTAAAGTTGATTCAGGTGATACGGCGCGAGCGCGTAAAAGAACGCAGCCCAACTCGCGCTCGACGCGGAGAGGTTTGCCCTGGCCCAGAAATACATTCCCAGCCCGCCAGCGATCGAGATCATCACGAACACGACCAACGTCGCGCCGTACCAATTCCCGATTACAGACCTCGCAGCGGCGAGCAGGTAATAAAGCGCGGGAGGATAAAACCGAAAACTCGGATCGCCATAGCCGCCATTCGACTCGGCCAGCCAGCCCGGATACAGATCACCGGCGGCGAGCGCGTCGTAAAAAGGAAGCGCAAAACGAAAGTGATTCGTGAGATCGATATTGGAAGGAATGCCCCGGACGATCGCGGGCACGACGACGAGAAAGGAGACCACAACCACAAATACAATTGCCAGGTTGCTGTCAGACAGAGTTTCACCCGCAAAGGCGCGAAGGCGCAAAGTTGATCCGACGTTTTCTTTGCGCCTTTGCGCCTTTGCGGGAGAAGACATTGCTAACTCTGTTGAAATCGCCAATTGCCAACCGGTGGGGGAACCGATTGGCAACCATTAGTCGAGGGGGAAGAGAGTCGGGAAGTTATTGGCTTAGTTTCCGAGAACCGGCAAGGCTTGAATGAGAGCTCTGGTGTTTGGAATCGCGCCGAGATCCGGCTCGCCGTGCATGACGCCGTCTTCAGTGGTACCGAAGGTGCGCGTGCCGGTCGTCGAGATGCCGGTGGTGATCAGCGGGAATGCATAAACGCCGAACACGGCGGTGGAAGCGTTACCAGCTTGTTCAACTATCTCGAAGTGATAGCCACTCTTATCGCCGCTTCCTAACACCACATCGGTGAGAGTTTGACCTTTTAGCTGGTTGAGGCTGGCCGCGTATGCGCCGGCTCCGACGGTCGCCTGGTAGACCACTTGAGCGCTGTGGATGGTGCGCAGTGCTGACTGGGCCGATCCTTCATTCGCTGCACGACGGGAAGCGAGGAGATTGGGGACGGCGATGGCGGCGAGTATTCCGATGATCGCAACCACGATGAGAAGTTCGATCAGTGAAAAACCATCTTGTTGTTTGTTCTTCATATATCTGCTCCAAGAAATCAATTTCATGTCTCCACATTGGATCTTTCACGACAGCGGAGCGTGATTTCTTCAGCACTACAAAACAAAATCTATGCCAAGATAAACCGTATGATAATGAGCGAAATTATGGGGCTATCTGGGCCATTGAAGCTTAATCACAGTCGTGACGCGCATGTGAATGACAGTTTCTGTCAGGCATCTATCAGAAAAGGACCAATCTTTGTTATTTAAAAAAAGAGGGCGGAGTTCGCACTCCGCCCCTTGAAGTAAGTTAACTGAGAGAGAGTTAGTTGCCGAGGACTGCCATACCGTCAACTGCTGCTCTGTTTGCCGGAGCTGACAACGTCGTGTCGCCGTGCATCACGCCGTCGTCGGCAATTGCAAACCGTCGGGTACCCGTCGCGGAAACACCACTCGTAACCGAGGGAACACCGTAGGCATAGAAAGCGTCGGGGGTTGTATTGGCTACCGAGACTTCAAAACCATAACCACTCTTGGTTTTGGTGGAGAGAACTGCGTCGAGGAGACCCTGTCCGCCGCCAGCCACTGGGCCGAGGGCAGTGAAGTCGCCGTACTTTCCTTGGCCGGCGGTCGCCTGGTAGGTGGCTTCCGAGCTGTGAATCGTACGCAGTGAGGACTGAGCCGAACCTTCGTTAGCGGCGCGGCGTGAAGCGAGGAGGTTGGGGATCGCGATCGCGGCGATGATGCCGATGATCGCAACGACGATGAGGAGTTCGATCAACGAAAAGCCTTCTTGGCGTTTGGTAGTCATGCTAATTTCTTGCTCCTTAATAAATTTAGGTTCTAGTTGCTCGCGCCAACGGCTTTCGTTCTTGTGTGAGCCGCGCAGAGCGCGAAGTGTCGGTGGGGTCTAAAACAACCGTTGTGCCATGCGGGATTCGGAGCAAAAAGAGGAAATTTCGATCTTTTTTGATCGAAATATTCGATCTGGAGAGTTAATCAAAAAGTTCCTGACAAATTCTGGCAGCAGGGAAATGCCGCTTTACGGCACACAACTGTAGGGGTGGCCCTCCGTGGCCACCCGTTTCGCTAATTCGAGAACGGGTGGCCACAGAGGGCCACCCCTACAGTTGTATTTTTCCGGCTAAATATTCTCTCCGGCGCCGGCGGCGAATTCGCCGGAGTCTTCGGAGCGGCGGCGGGGGCCCTGGTCCGTGGCCCGGCGACGCGGGACGGAATCCGGACCACGCCGCTCGTCACGCATCTGCGCTGTTAGACCACGCGCGCCATGCTTGTCGAGCAGGTGGCGCAGCGAGCGCACCGAGAGACGCAAGAGCTCGGCGGCATTCGTTTGATTACCTGCCGTGCGACGCAACGCCTCGAGGACGTAAGTTTTTTCAAGCTGGTCCAGGTGCGCGGTGAGGTTGATTCCTTCCTCCGGAAATTCCATCGCTTCGGCGACGCGATACGGATTGTAGTTGGTAATCTTCTCCGGCAGACGCTCGGGCTCGATCGAGTTGGTACGTTCGAGCGCCACTGCTCTCTCGATCGTGTGTTCCAACTCACGAACATTCCCCGGCCACGAGTAACGCTCGAGCAGGCGCATCGCGTTCTCACTGATCGCGAGTGTTCGTCCGGCCGGCGCGCAGAACTTCTGCACAAAATGATTCGCGAGCTCCGAGATGTCTTCGGCGCGCTCGCGCAAAGGTGGAAGCTCGATCGGAATCACGGAGATGCGGTAATAAAGATCCTCGCGAAAGGTTCCGGCTGAAACCATGCTCGCGAGGTCGCGATTCGTGGCCGCGATGACGCGCGTATCGACGACAGTCTCTTCCGTAGCGCCGACTGGCCTGACTTTACGTTCCTGCAACACGCGCAGGAGTTTGACCTGCATCGCCGGCGACATCTCGCCAATCTCGTCAAGGAAAATCGTGCCGCTATTCGCCGCTTCAAACAGTCCTTTGCGATTCGCGTTGGCGCCCGTAAACGAGCCTTTCACGTAACCAAACAGCTCTGACTCGAGCAATGTCTCGGTGAACGCGCCGCAGTTTACCGAGACGAAAGGCTTCTCGGCGCGCGGGCTCAGATCGTGGATCGCACGCGCTACGAGCTCTTTTCCCGTCCCCGATTCGCCCGTGACGAGCACCGTCGACTGCACCTGCGCGACTGTTTCGACCATCTGGTAAAGCGACAACATGCGTTCGCTGCGCCCGATGATGTTGCCGAGACTGCCGCGCGTGCGTTGTCCCTGAATGAGCGCCTTGTTCTCTTCGAGCAGCGCTTCTTTTTCTTTGATGAGCGAGATCTTTTTGAGCGCGCGCGCGACTGTCTCTTTGAGCAGGTCGTTGTCGAAAGGCTTCTGAACGAAGTCGTAAGCGCCGAGTAAAAATGCTTCCCGCGCGGTGTCGACGTTCGCGAACGCCGTCATCATGATCACTTCCACTTCGGGAAGCATCGCGCGCACTTCGCGCAGCAGGTCGACGCCGCTCATGTCCGGCATTCTGATATCGCAGATGATCAGATCGGGCGCTAGTTGTCGTAACTGTTCGAGCGCGGCTTGCCCATTTTCCGCAACGCGCACGAAGTGTCCTTCGCGCTGGAATAAATGCGTCAAAAACTGACGCATCCCGAGTTCGTCGTCGACGATCAAAAGATTGGCCATGGCTACGGAACCGAGCGCGGTAGCGCCGGGTTAACTTCATTTGAGTTCGTGATCGTTAAATTTGACCCGGCGCTACCGCGCTCGGTTCGGTTGCGATTGGTAACTCGACAGTAATCGTGGTTCCCTGTCCCACGAGACTGCGGACGTTGATTGTACCACCATGATCGCGAATGATTTGATAAACAATTGAAAGTCCGAGTCCCGTGCCGCCCGTCGTCGAAGAGAAAGGCTCAAACAGGTGTTCGACTTGCTCGGGCGACATGCCGCGCCCGGTATCTTTGAAAGTGATGCGGAGCCGCTCGTTGGAATTCTTTTCGAGCGTCGCCCGCAACGTTCCGCCCTGCGGCATCGCCTGTAACGCATTGCGCGACAGGTTCCAAAACACCTGTTTCAACTGGCCTTCGTCAGCTTCGGCGTAGAGCGAGTCGTCCGGCAATTCTTCGACGATGCTCTGATTTGCCCCAATCTCCGGGCTGTGTCGCATGAGTGCAAACGTCTGGTGCAGCAAATCGCCCACGTCAACGCGCGCCTGGATGAGCGAGCGTGGCCGTGCGTAACTAAGAAAATCTGTGATGATGCGGTTCAACCGATCAGATTCGCGCAGAATGATCTCCATCAACTCGGTCTGTGCCGGATCGCTGTTCATCTCCGAACGCAGCATCTGAATCGAGCCGCGCATGGCGGCAAGTGGATTGCGAATCTCGTGCGCGATCGACGCGGCCATGCGGCCGATCGCGGCGAGACGATCCTGGCGTCGCGACGTCTCTTCGAGACTGCGGACCTGCGTCAGATCCTGAAACGTGATCACCATGCCGGTCGTTTCGCCCGCTTCTGTCGATAGCGGCGAGATGCTGTAGCCGAGACGCAGCCGCATGCCTTCGGAAGTCAGGCAATTCGTCTCGAAGCGCGGGCTCGTGTCGCCTTTTTCCAAAGCGGTCAACGTCTGCGTGACGTGGTCTTTCAGATCGCTGAAAAGGATCGAGGCGTCCTGCCCGCGAATCGTCGCTTCCGGATAATGCGTGATCTCCTGCGCGGCGACGTTGAAGGTGAAGATGCGTCCTTCCAGATCAGTCGTGACCAGACCGGAGCGAATCGACGCCACGATGCGTTCGTGCAAGGCGCGGAGGTTGGCCAGCGACTGCGTTGCCGCAGCGAGACGCACGTCGGATCGAGACTGTCTTTCTGCCAGTCGAGCTGACAATAAACCGACGACGAAAAACGCGACGTCGAATAGTCCGACCCACTGAATCGTCTGCGACACCGAGCCGCCGACGAGTCGCGACGGATCGTTCTGGCTCAAGAGTCCGGTGATTTGCAGCGCGCAAGCCGTGAACGCCACCGCGCATCCAACCGAAGTCACGACTGCTTCACGTGGTCCTAAAAAGAGACTCGCAACCGCGATGATGACGATGTAGAGCGCGACGTAAGGCGACTGGATGACGTTGGAATTCCAAACCAGCCACGTGACGAGCAACACGTCGACGGCGAGTTGAAATCGCGCTTGTGGGAGGATGTTTTTGGAAAGACGAAAGATGAGCGCGTAGAGGATCGTGAGACACGCGACGATCGTCAGCAGTCCGAGACTTTTATTGATCGATTGTGAGGCTTGTCCGGTCCAGAGCGTGCCGACGACGCTGAGGAGAAGTGCGGTGACGAGTCGCCCGGCGATCATCCAGCCGAGCTTCGATCCTGCGCTCCGTTCCAGCGTGGCCATCGGGACGACAGCCTAACAGGAAACGTAGACAGGATGAACAAGATTTTTCAGGATTTTTAGGATTTCATCATGTAAATCCTGTCATCCTGTCATCCTGTCTAAACTTACTCGTATCTCAGCGCGCTCAATGGATCAATACGCATCGCACGCCGCGCCGGTAGATAACACGCCAGCAGCGACACGATCACGAGCACCAGCGAGATGCTCGCAAACGTCGTCACATCAACCGCCCCGACGCCAAACAGCAAACCTGACAACAGTCGCGTCAATCCAAACGCCGCCGCGAGTCCGAGTACGAGGCCCACGATCGTCAATCCTAATCCCTGCTTCAAGACGAGCAGCAACACCTGTCGCGGTTGAGCGCCGACGGCGAGTCGCAGCCCGAGCTCGCGCGTTCGCAATGCAACTGAATAGTTCATCACGCCGAAGATGCCGACGGCTGAAAGCAGTGTCGCGAGTCCGGCGAAGAGTCCGAGCAGCAACGTGTTGAAACGCGAACGCGCGACCCATTCCGACATCACCTGATTCATCGTGCGCACATCAGAAACAGGTTGGTTCGGATCGAGCGCCCGAATCTCTCGTTGGACCGCGGGAGCGATCGCCGCCGGGTCGCCGTCAGTGCGCACGACGAGCGTCATAAATCCATAAGTAAGATCCGGATGTGGAAAGTAAACAGCCGGTGGCGCTTCGTCGACGAGACTGTCATATCTCACGTTGCCGACGACGCCGATGATCTCGGCAGGGGTCGGCGTGTCGAACATATTTACGTCGAGTCGCTGTCCAATCGGATCCTCGTTCGGAAAGTACTGGCGCGCGAGCGCCTCGTTGATCAGGAGCACATGCTTCGCCTCGCGCTGTTCCGCGTCGGAAAAATTGCGACCGCGCAGCAACGGAATTCCCAAGGCGCCGAAGTAGCCTGCATCGGCAACGCGCACGTCTGTTCCCGGGCCTTGTCCCGGCGGCGGCTCCGGCTGGCCCAGGATCTTGAAGCCCGTATTCGAACCGAGACCTCCGTACAGCGGCAGGAAATTGACCATGCCCGCGGAGCGCACGGCCGGCAAGTGCCGCACACGTTCAAGCGCCTGGCTAAAGAAATTCACGACCTGCGGATCTTCTCGATAACGGTCCGGCAGACGCACGACCATCGTCAAAACGTTATCTGTATTGAAGCCGCGGTCGACTTGTTGCAGCCGCAGAAAACTCCTAATCAGCAAACCGGCACTGGCAAGCAGCACGACGGCCAGCGCGATTTCGGAAACGACGAGCGCGTTGCGCAAACGACGGCTGCCACTCGCCTGGCTCGCTTCTGACTTGCCGCCGTCTTTGAGTGAGTCGTTGAGATTGAGACGCGAGATGTGCAGCGCCGGCGCGAGTCCGAAGACGATGCCCGTGAGCATCGACACGCCGAGCGTCCACGCGAGCACCGTCACGTTCAAACCAACGGTCTGCAAACTCACGAGATCGCGGGGACTGATCGCTACCAGAGCTTTGATTCCGAGCCACGCGAAGCCTAAGCCGAGCAGGCTGCCGAACAGTGCGAGCAGCAGGCTTTCCGTCAGCAACTGTCTGACGAGGCGCAGGCGACGCGCGCCGAGAGCCGCGCGCACCGCGATCTCTTTCTCGCGCGAAGTGGCGAGTGAAAGCAGCAGGTTTGCGACGTTCGCACAGGCGATCAGCAACACGAACCCGACCGCGCCGAGCATCAGCCAGAGCGGGCGCCGCACGTTGCCGAAGAACTGTTCGCGCAGCGGCAGCACTTCGGCGCTGAAGTTTTTATTAAACTCCGGCTCTGCGTCTGAAAGTCGCGCATGGATCGTGCGCATTTCGGCCCCGGCCTGGTCCACGCTCACGCCGTCTTTCAATCTTGCGACCGTGCCGAGAAATCTGCCGCGTTCATTTGCGCCTGGTCCTGTCGGCATCGGCAGGATGGTCCACAGTTCCGCGGGACGGCCGGTGCCCGAACGCTGTTTGATATGAAACTGAAAACTCGGCGGCATCACGCCGAGGACCGTATACTTCTCGTCGTTGAGAGTGATCGTATTGCCAACCAGGCTCGCCTGTCCGCCAAAGCGACGCTGCCACAGTCCGTAGCTCAACACTGCGACCGGGCCTTTATCATCTTCCGGCAGGAACGTGCGGCCGAGAAGCGGGTCGACGCCGAGTATTTTGAAGAAGTCAGGCGTGACAAACTGGACCGACAACTCTTCCGGATCACCGGTTCCCGTCAGGTTCAAACGTTGATCGCTGAACGCAGCCATGTTTTGGAAGCTGCTGTTCTGATCGTGCCAGGCGCGGAAGTTTGCACGCGAAGTGCTGTTCTGGTGTCTGCCACGCGGCGAGACTTCCCACACGGTTGTGATCCGGTCGGCATCGCGATAGGGAAGTGGTCGCAACAGCAGCTCGTTGACGACTGAAAAGATCGCCGTGTTGGCGCCGATGCCGAGCGCGAGTGTGATGATGGCGATCGAGGTGAACGCTTTATGTTTGGCGAGCATGCGCACGCCGTAGCGAATGTCCTGGGCGAGCGTTTCGAAGACGCCGCCGCCCTTTACGTCGTAAGCCGCAGCGACGGCCCGGTTGAGATTTCCAAAACTACGCATTGCTTTTTCGCGTGCCTCTGCCGGCGACATTCCCGCCCTGATGTTCGCGTCCACCTGCATCTCGAGGTGCAGGCGCATTTCCCGATCGATGTCGTCGATAACATCCTCGCGCTGCCGCAACGCTCTGATCCGATCGCGAAAAATATTGAACCACTTCATAAGTAATGCTTTTCCTTTTGCGCTTTCTGTGCCTTTTGTGGCTACTCTTTCTCTGCGCTTTATGTGGCCTGACGCACCTTCGCGATCGCGAGGCAAAGTCGATCCCAGCTCGCTTCCTGGGTCTCGAGCTGCTTTCGTCCGGCGCGCGTGAGTTTATAAAACTTCGCTTCACGACCAGTCTCGTGCACGTCCCAGCGTGCGGAGACCCAACCCTTTTGCTCGATGCGATAAAGCGCGGGGTACAAAGATCCCTGTTCCACATGCAACATCTCGTCGGAAAGCTGGCGAATGCGCTGAATAATTCCATACCCGTGCAACTCTCCGAGCGAGAGCGACTTGAGGATCAGCATATCGAGCGTCCCCTGCAACAGATCCGCCTTGTTTTTGGCCACGTAGGTCTCCTTCGCTTGATACCTAGAAACGGTAGGCATCATACGCAGCGATGCCTAGATTGTCAAAGCATGCCGCCAAAAGTTTTTAGCCACGAAAAGGCACAAAATTGCACAAAAGGCCTTGAGAACTTTTTGTGCGCTGACATGAATCTGTGAAATTCTGCGTTCAAATTCTGAGTGCGAGAATTTTATCGAGCGAGGGGTTTATGACAGCACCAACACAGACGCGCGAAAACGATTTAGAAAAACTTCGAGAGCTGGTGAAAGATATCGACTTTTGCATGCTGACGACGGTTGACGAAGGTGGGGATCTGCACAGCCGGCCGATGTCTTCAAACGGCGACATCGACGCGGATGGCGAAATCTGGTTTTTTACGAATGCGTCGTCGCATAAGGTGAGCGAGATCGAGAAACTACCGAAGGTGAACGTCAGCTTTGCGGATCCGGACAATCAGCGTTACGTATCCGTGAGCGGCACGGCCCAGCTCGTGCGCGATCGAGCGAAGATTGATGAGTTGTGGCGGCCCGAGTTCAAGATCTGGTTTCCCGAGGGCAAAGACGATCCCGAGGTCGCGCTGCTGCGCGTCACTCTCGAAAAAGCCGAATACTGGGACAGCCCGGGGAGCACGATTGGTTATGCGTTGAGTTTTGTCTCATCACTGGTGACCGGGAAACAGCCGGACCTTGGTGAGAACAGGAAAGTCGATCTTCAATAAACATGAGCCACAAAAAGGCACAAAATGCAAAAGAGAAAAATCATTTTGTGCCTTTTGTAGCTTAACTATTCCGGCGCGACACGCTCGCTGCTACCGCGCAGAGTTCCGCCAGTTCGACTGGCTTCGGCACGTGCATGTCGTAGCCGGCGCGTAGCGCTTGCAAACGATCTTCGACGCGAGTGTAAGCAGTCAACGCGATGGCCGGGACTCTGCCGCCTCTATCTGAAGGAAGTGCGCGAACCTGCTTGATCAAATGGTAGCCGTCAGTTCCCGGCATGCCGATGTCGCTGATCAGAATGTCCGGAACAGACTCGCGCAGCGAGTCAATGGCCTCGGCAGCCGTTCCGACGACTTTGACTTTGGCGCCCAGGTACTCGAGTCCCTGCTTTAGCAGCTCGCGCGTATCCGCTTCGTCGTCGACGGCGAGAATTCTTAAACCGTCGAGACGATCGGTAGCGTCATGCGCAGGCAAAAGGTCTCGTGCGCCCGGATGAACGCGCCCGCCTGAAGCGTCGACCTGATAAAGCGGTGTGATCGGCAGCATCACGGTGAACGTGGCGCCCTTGCCCTCACCCTCACTGTCGGCGAACACCGTTCCGCCATGAAGCTCGACGAGATGACGCACGATCGCCAGACCCAGTCCCATGCCTCCGTGCTGCCGGCTGGTCTTCTGGTCTGCCTGGCGAAATCGATCGAAAACATGCGGGAGAAACTCGGGCGCGATACCCTGACCCGTGTCGCTCACGACGATCTCGAGATGTGAATTCACTCGCTCCGATCGAATCTGCACACGACCACCACGCGGCGTGAACTTGATCGCATTCGAAAGTAAATTCCAAACGACTTGTTGCAGTCGCACCGGATCTCCGGGAATCGAGATTGGACCAGTGTCGACCACTTTTTGAATACGCAAGCCTTTCGCTTCCGCCGCCGGTCGCACTGACTCGACTGCGGCGTCGATGAACGAATTGGGATCCGCGGGACGTACGTCCATGCGCAGCTTGCCGGTGATGATGCGCGACACGTCGAGCAAATCGTCGACGAGTTGAGCCTGCGCGCGTGCGTTACGCTCGATCGTGTCGAGCGCTTTGACGGAATTCTCGGGTGAGAGTTGTCCGAGGCGCAGCATCCTGGTCCAACCCAGAATCGCGCTCAACGGCGTGCGCAGCTCGTGCGAGATCGTGGCGAGGAATTCCTCTTTCAGCCGGCTCGACTCTTCGGCCTGCTTGTACAAACGTTCGTTTGCGGCGGCTGCCTGTTCTGCTTCAGCGCGTGCTTTCTTGGCTGCTTCGTAGAGGCGCGCGTTATCCATCGCGACGGCGGCCTGTGAAGCGAGGCCCGAAACGATGATCTCGTCACGCTCGGTGAAAATTCCCGGTTCGGGATGACCGAAGAAGAGACCGCCGAGCACCTCGCCTGAGCGTGAGACCACCGGGACGGCGAGATAACTCGTCACCGGCAAGTGGCCGTCCGGCATGCCGTAATAAGGCGAATTTTTTCCGTAGCGCGGATCGAGTTTTACGTCGTCGATGCGTACGACTCCTTCGCCGCGGAAAGTTGCACCAAAGAGATCGGTCGCGCGCGGCATCGGAAAATGTGTGAACGCTTCACGCGGCACGCCGGCCAGTGTGAAGAGCATGTACGACGCGCCCTCGTCGTTCAGCACGTTGTAGAAGAACGAGCCGAAGCGCGCGCCGGTCAATTCGGTAGCAGCGTCGGTGACGGCCTGGACCGTGTTGTGCAGGTCGAGCTCGGCGGAGATTGTTTTGCCGACTTCGTTGAGTGTGCGCAACGCTTCAGCCTGTTCGCGCAACATCTCCTCGTTCAACTTACGAATCGAGATGTCCTGCACGAGACCCAGCATTCCGATTATCGATCCATCCTGGTCGTAGAGTCCGCGACCCTTTGACGAGACCCACGCTTCAGAATTATCCGGACGCCTGATGCGATACTCGACGTCGTAGTCAGTTTGCTCTGCGAGGGCCTTATCAATGGCGATGCGTGTCGCTTCACGATCTTCTTCGCTGAGCAACTCGCGCATCTGGGTGCGGGTGATCTTTGCTGAAGGAACGCCGAGAATTTCCGCGGCCGTTTCGGAGAGCGTGACTACGTCGGTCTTCGCATCCCACGACCAGTCGCCGAGCCGCGCTGCGGTAGAAGCGAGTTTCAAATGTTCGGAAGCTTCCTTGAGCGCGCGGCGAGCCTCGCGCTGCTCGCTGATGTCACGCGCGATCTTGGACGCGCCGATGATCGTTCCATTTGGGCCTTTAATGGGCGAGACGGTCAGCGAGATGTCGATCAGCCGTCCGTCTTTTCTGACGCGGATCGTTTCGTAGTGCTCGATGCGTTTGCCGGCGCGGAGTCGCGCCAGGATCGCCGGCTCTTCGTCTTCATGATCCGGGGGGATGAGAATCGTGACCGGCTTGCCGATTACCTCGTCGGCGGTGTAACCGAAGATCCGCTGGGCGCCGGCATTCCAGCTCGTGATGATGCCTTCGAGCGTCTTGCTGATGATCGCGTCGTCCGCGGATTCAATCAGAGCAGAGAGCCAGTACGGCGCCAGCTCCGGACTCTTGAGATTAGTGAATTGATTTTTATCTACCTTGTCAGGCCCGGCCGCGGGACGTTTTTTCGGCATACTCTACAAAACTCGTACGTGTTCCAAAGGAGAGTACTGTAGGGGATAAGCAGGGGTGAGGGGATTATAGCAGAATTGAAACCAACTGTAGGGGTGGCACTCCGCGGCCACCCGTTCATTGTATGGCGAACGGGTGGCCACGGAGTGCTACCCCTACAGTTGGATTCTAGTGGCCGGTGCCGGAGGAGAGTTTGCCGATGAGGGTGAATAATGGGAGGTACATGGCGATTACGATAGAGCCGATGGTGACGCCCAGGAAGCCGATCAACAGTGGCTCGATCAGGGTCAACAGGTTCGCGATGGCGGCGTCGACTTCGGCTTCGTAGAAGTCGGCGATTTTGCCGAGCATCGCGTCGAGGGCGCCGGTTTGTTCGCCGATGCCGATCATCTGCGCCACCATGTGCGGAAACACTTCCGTGGCTTTCAAGGGATCGACGAAGCTCTCACCACGCTCCACTCCCGAGCGCACTTTCGTGATCGCCTCTTCAATGATCACGTTGCCCGAAGTCTTCGCCGTGATGTCCAGCGACTGCAGGATCGGCACGCCCGAAGACAACAAGGTCGAAAGCGTTCGCGAAAAGCGCGCGACGGAGATCTTGCGGAAGATGTCGCCGATGATCGGCACTTTGAGCAAAATGCGATCGATATTTTTCCGGCCGGCCGGCGTCTTGTAATAAAACTTGATCGCCACCACGGAGCCGATTATCGCGGCCAGTATCACGAGCCCGCCCCAGCCGGCGAGAAAGTTACTGAACCCGACCACGATTCGGGTCGGCAACGGCAACTGTTCGCCTGGTCCAAGCAAACCGAGGAAGATGTTTTGAAACTGCGGAATCACGACGATCATGATCACGGCTACCGCCACGATCGCGAGCACGATTACCGCCGCCGGATAAATCATAGCGGAAACGATGTCGCGCTTTAACTTCACGATCTTCTCGATGAACGTCGAGAGTCGTTGCAGGATCAGATCGAGAATACCGCCCGTCTCACCGGCTTCAACCATGTTCGCGTAAAGCTGATCGAAGACGCGCGGGTGACGGCCCATCGCGGCGGCGAGAGTCGAGCCTTCCTCGACGTCCTGGCGCACCTGCAAAAGGATCTGCTGAAAATACTTGTTGTCCTGTTGCTGGGCCAGGATTTCGAGACACTGCACGAGCGGCAAACCCGCGTCGATCATCACGGAAAACTGGCGCGTAAAGATCGAAAGATCTTTCGACTTAACTTTCTTCCGCCCGCCAATCTTCGGAATGCCGATCTCGCGACCTTTCTCCTTCACGGAGGTCAGCGTCACTTGCTCGCGTCGCAAAATCTGACGCAGCGCTTCACGATTGTCCGCGACGCGTTCGCCGACGACGATCTCGTTCAGGCGGTTGCGGCCTTTGAAAACAAAAGTAGGCATAGCTGTAAGCTCCAGAGTGGCTTATCTGACGTTGGGTCTGACGCCAACCGGTCGGCCCTGTGCGTAAGGGCTCGCGTGTGGTTTCGATCCGTTGCCCGTGTTAAGGCCGGCGCCGCGATCGATCAACTCGCGCAGCTCGTCGATGTTCGACGAACGTTGCAACGCCGTGTCCAAAGTGATCTGGCGCTTGTGATAAAGCGTCGCCAGCGCCTGGTTGAAAGTCTGCATGCCGTACTTGTCCTGGCCGGTCTGCATCATCGAATAGATCTGGTGGACTTTGTCTTCACGGATCAGATTTCGAATAGCGCCGTTGGGCACCATGATCTCGAGCGCCATCGCGCGCCCGCTGCCTTCAGCGCGCGGCAGCAGCGCCTGGCAGAGAATTCCTTCGAGCACGAGCGAGAGCTGCGCGCGAATCTGCGCCTGCTGATCGGAAGGGAAGACGTCGATGATACGGTTGATGGTCGACGCGGCTGAGTTTGTGTGCAGCGTCGCGAGCGTAAGGTGTCCGGTTTCGGCGATGCGCAAGGCTGACTCGATCGTCTCGAGGTCGCGCATTTCGCCGACGAGGACCACGTCCGGGTCCTGGCGCAGTGCGGTGCGGAGCGCGGCGGCGAAACCGTGTGTGTCGGCGTTCACTTCGCGCTGGTTGATCAAACAGCCTTTGTGATTGTGGAGAAACTCGATTGGATCCTCGATCGTCAGGATGTGTTCGTGCCGATCGCGATTGATCTTGTCGATCATCGCGGCGAGCGTGGTTGACTTACCGGATCCGGTTGGACCAGTGACGAGAATCAGGCCGCGCGGTTTCTCGCAGAGTTGTTTGACGACGGCAGGCAGGCCGAGGTCTTCGAATGCTTTGATCTCGTAGGGGATCGCGCGAAACACGGCGCCGACGGCGCCACGCTGGTTGAAGAGGTTCGCGCGAAAACGTGACAGGCCTTTGACGCCGAAGGAGAAGTCGAGCTCGAGGTTCTCTTCGAAGCGATGCTTTTGCGCGTCAGTCAGCACCGAGTAAGCGAGCTGTTTGGTGTCGGCTGACGTGAGCACGCGAAAGGATTCGAGCGGACGCAGATGGCCGTCAACTCTGACCTGCGGTGGGGAGCCGGTCGTGATGTGAAGGTCCGAGCCGCCGAGCTCAGAAAGCTTTCTGAGCAGCTCGGAGAGTGAGATCTGGGGAACAGATTCGTTGAGTCGCATTGAAGCGTATCTCCTGGTCGGGGTTTTGTTTCTGCGGCCCTCTGCGGCTCTCTGCGTACTCTGCGTTACAGTATTAGTTAACGCAGAGAAACGCAGAGGGCCGCAGAGAACGCAGAGGTGTCACTTCATTTATTGAGTGCCGGCGTCGGCTTTCGCGCGTAGTGATTCGATGAAGCGCTCGGCTTCATTGGTCATACGGTCGGAAAACTCAACCGGTGCGTCCGTGGTCAGCCCGTAAATGCGGCCGCCGGCTTCGGTGAAATAGAACGTCCACGCTTTCTCCGGCGTGAGGGCATCTTTCGGCGTTCGCGCTGTAACTACGAAAACGCGATTGCCGTTGACTTCGCGGACGAAGTCGTTGACCACCCAACCACCAGATGAAACCATCTTGTCGATCACCATCCGTCGCAGCTCCGCAACTGCCACCCCACCCAGCATCTTCTTCTCCTCACGAGAAGTCAGAAACGCAGGGTTGGGCCGGCTCATCGCGACTACGGCGAGATTCATCGTTCCCGGCAGTGGTGTCGCCGCCGAGCCTTTGAAGGCAGGATGATTTGGATTAACAACTCGCGGACGTGTTTCGCCGTTTGCAAGCGCCGACGCATGCGCCGCATTCGCAACAGGCGCTGCGGTCATCTCGGGCGGCGCCATTGTTTCCGGCGCGGCAGAGTTTGACGGCAGGGAAGGCAACTGCGGACCGGAGAGTCCCTGCAGATCCGCCATGGAAAGGTTTTGCGGCAACGACATCATTGCATTGCGATGGGCCATCTCCGCAGCCAATCTCTTCTGTCGCAGTCGCGCGCGATAACGTCGCCACCACGCGCGTGAACGATAACGGTGATGACGGCGCTGTCCAACTTGTACAGTTTGCCTGAGCCCGTGTGCTTCGTTCGCGAACGGCAACATAATGCCCACGGACAGCACCAGGATCATGGCTATTGCAATTGGTCTTAGCATCTTCGTTCTCCTCGATTAGGCGACCGTTTCACGAACGACCTCCTCGATGGTGGTCACGCCCGCGCGAATCTTGTGCAGACCCGATTCACGCAACGTGATCATGCCGTCGTCGACCGCCTTCTTCCTTAATTCAAGTGCAGAAGCTCCGATCAAGATCAATTCACGAAGCTCGTCGGTGATTTCCATCACTTCGTAAAGACCGATTCGTCCCTTGTAGCCCGTGTTGTTGCAGGTCGCACACCCTTTGCCTTTGAAGGTCTTCATCGTCTTGGCTTCCTCGATCGTGAAGCCGACTTCGATGAATGCCTCGGCGGGTATTGAGTGTTCCTGCTTGCAGTCCTTGCAAATGCGACGAATCAGTCGTTGCGCCTGGATGAGGTTCACGCTGGTAGCGACCAGGAAGGGTTCGATGCCCATGTTCATGAGGCGTGAGATGGTGGAGGGAGCATCGTTGGTATGGAGGGTAGAGAGGACGAGGTGACCAGTCAGCGCGGCTTTGATGGCGATTTCAGCCGTTTCGAAGTCGCGGATTTCGCCGACCAGAACAATGTTTGGATCCTGGCGTAGGAATGATCGAAGAGCGGCGGCGAAGTTCAACCCAATCTGCTCTTTCATCTGCACCTGATTGATGCCGGCAAGGTTGAATTCGACCGGGTCTTCTGCCGTCATGATGTTGGTTTCGACTGTGTTCAATGATTGGAGCGCGGAGTAAAGCGTGTTTGTCTTTCCGCTTCCGGTTGGACCAGTCACCAGCACCATGCCGTAGGGCTTGGAGATGTTTCGCTTGAATTTCGTCAGTGACTCGGGTTCGAAACCGAGCTTCGTCATGTCGAGCATCAGGTTTTGCTTGTCGAGCAGACGCAGCACGACTTTCTCGCCGAAGAGAGTCGGGAGTGTAGAAACACGAAAGTCGAGCTCGCGCGAACGGGAGTCGACTTTCACTTTGATCTTGATGCGGCCGTCCTGGGGGAGACGCTTTTCCGAGATGTCGAGCTTCGACATGATCTTGATGCGCGAGATCAAAGCGTCGCGCATCTTCAAAGGCGGGTGCATGACGTCGTAAAGCACGCCGTCGATGCGAAACCTGATGCGCAACTCTTTTTCGTAAGGCTCGATGTGAATGTCAGAAGCACCGCGGCGCAGGGAATCGACGAGGAGCACGTTGGTGAGACGCACGACGGGCGCGTCTTCAGAAATCCGCGAGAGGGTCGAGAGGTCGATCTCTTCGTTGTCTTCAACTACTTCGACGTCTTCGCTCTGGCTGTGATCGAAGTCGATGCTGTCGAGCGAGACGAGATCGTCTTTTGTGATGCCGCCGTTTGAGCCGTTGTTCTTCGAGCTTTTGGGAAGTTCTTCGGTCGTCACGGTGGCGAGCTCGATCTCGCGTGAGCTGCCGTAATACTTCGCGATTGCAAGTTGCACACTGCCTTCGGCGACAACTACGGGTTCGACGTTCAAGCCGGTCATAAACTTGACGTCGTCCATCGCGAAGACATTGGTCGGGTCGACCATCGCGAGCGTGAGGGTGGCGCCGACTCGTGAAAGCGGCAGGACGGAATGTTTTTGGGCGACTTCCTGCGGGATGAGGCTGATGACGGAAGGATCGATATTGAAGAGATCGAGGTTGACGGAAGGAATGCCGTACTGCCGCGACAGGACGGCAGTGATCATGTCGTCGCTTATCAGGCCGAGTTTCACCAGATTGAAGCCGAGGCGGCCACCATGTTCGCGCTGGTAGTCGAGGGCCTCTCGCAGGTGTTGAGGGCTAATTAAATTTTCGCGTACTAATATTTCGCCTAATTTGGCTGACATTTGTGCACTAAAAAGCTCTCGGGAGCTGGACGATCCCCGAATTCTGGGTGGTGGATTGGGCGCCGAATGTGGCGCGAGGCATGACCGTTTAACTATCCCAACGATGGGGCTAACATCGTTGTGCACTCATAGTACAGTTTGAACGCGAGGAGTGTCAAGGTTGGAATTCCAGCGGTTTTCGTGGGAAAACTAACAAGAGAGCCACGGCTGACACGGATAAAAATCCGCGGATTTGATCCGTGTCATCCGTGGCTAATAATCTTATGGCTTCTTGCGTCCTGCGGGTTTGGACGACTTCTCAGGGGTGACGTTCTCGCTGTTCTTCAACTCGGTCAGGATCGCCTTCGCGTCATCCTTCATCGGGTTGTTGTCAGGCGCTACTTCCACAAACTTCTGTAGAAAATTCGCTGCCTCCTGAAACTTCGCCTTGTCGCCCGTGGCATAAACCGCGAGTCCGGCGCCGAGGTTGGCTTCCGGGCTGTTTGGATTCTCGGCGAGGATTGCTCTGAACTCGGTCAGTGCTTTGTCAGAGGCGCCCGCGTCGAGGAGCATCTGCGCCATGTCGAGATGGGCTTTCGCTTTCTTCGCGGGATCGGTTTCGACCGCGATGTAATCCTTGTAAGCCTCCAGGCCGGCATCCGCCTGTGTCCCATCGGCCTTGCTCACATACAGGCGCATTGATTCGGCGTGCGTCAGCATCGCGGCGTACTTATTGGCGTTAAATCTCTGCACATCCGCGGCCTCTGTCGGCGCGGTTTGGGCCTTGATCATCGTCACTGCCTTGCCCGACGCGTCCGCTGCGGCTTTGAAGTCGTCTTTGGCGGCTTGCAGTCCAGCGGTGCGGCCGGCGTCGTCGAGTGTCTTCGATCTGACGGTCGCATTGAAGCGCTCGACGCCGCGTGCCTTCAAAGCCACTGCCTTGTTCGTCAGAATCGCGGGCTGTTCCGGATCGGCTGCGAGACCTTCGTCATACTGCGTCACTGCCGCGGTGTATTTTGCAATCGCCTCGTCCGAATTGTTTGCTTTGCTGGCGACGCCCGCGGCCTGCAACGCTTCGTTGCCGGCCTTGAAGGTACGCGCAATGACTTCGTTGGCTGCGGTAATCTTCTTGTTGGAGGCTTCGATCTCCTCGTTCTTTTTCTTCATCTCCTCCAGCTTGGCTTTATCTTCCGCGCTGGGTTGCGGTGTCCCGCCAGACGTGTTCGGAGGAGTCGGCGAACCGCCACCGGCGCTCTTGATCTCGTCGAACGTGAGTCGCTTGCCATCGCCCGGGCTCAGCGTGAGATCAACCTCGATACCGCGTCCGGCTTTCACTCCCGGCTGGAAGTTTGGCGCCGCAGTCGGGTGGCTCGCAGCTACGGTGTAAGTGCCGATGAAAGGTAGTCCGGCAAAAACCCACTCACCTTTTTTGTTGGTCTTGGTGTTGTACTTCGCGCTCATGTCGGTCCTGAAGACGTCGATCTGCGCGTCAGCAAGGGGAACCTTTTGGCCGTCCGCCTGCTGCATCCAAATGTGACCGCGCAGCTCGCCGACCTGGGCGACCGCAGTCAAAGAAGCGGACGCAACGAGAATGGCTACCGCTAGCGCTCCGAAAAAATGTTTGCCAATCATGTAAAGATTCCTCCGTCGTCGTGTCGGCTCAGGCTGCGAACAGTGCCGTAGGATGCGCCCACACAGTTTACTGGTTGTAACAATTAATCATCCTGAGAGTGACCTAAACTTAATAAGCAAAACGACTACTGTCAAGCAGGTAAGAGATGGGATCCGTCGCCCCGGCCTCGCGAAATGCCCGCAGTCGGAGCGCGCATGAATCGCAATTCCCACATGCCGATTCCGACTCCTTGTAGCACGACCACGTCAGGTGCAGCGGCGCGCCCAGTTCGAGTCCGCGGCGCACAATCTCCGACTTTCGCATCGCGATCACGGGTGTTTCGATCGTGATGCGTGTTTCGGGTTTGGTGCCGATGTCGAGCACAGTCTGAAAAGCGTCGTAAAACTCCGGACGGCAGTCAGGATAACCGGATGAATCTTCGGCGACGGCGCCGATGTAGATCGCGTTGGCGTTGATTACTTCACCCCAGCTCACGGCCGCTGCCAGGAGGTGCGCGTTTCGGAAAGGGACGTAGCTGGAGGGAATTCCGGGGGCGGAAAGATCTGCCGCAGTCACTGGAATGCGATCGTCTGTGAGGGATGAGCCGCCGATTTTTGCGAGGTGTTCGAGTGAGATCACGAGGCGCGTCTTCACGTTGAAATGATCGGCGAGTGCCGCAAACGCCTGGCGCTCGCGTTTCTCGGTGCGCTGTCCGTATGACACGTGCAGAAAGGCAAGCTCGTCGTTTTCTTCGTTGGCGATGGCGGCGGTGACGCAGGAGTCCATGCCGCCGGAAACGAGGCAGATGGCGAGCCGTGGTCCATCATCCTCAACAGACGATGCGAGCTCTTCAGTTTCGATTTCCTGTGAGCCGCCCATCACACTCCTTTAACGTCCGGTCCCCAGATGTATTTGTGTAGTTGCAACTGCATGCGCACGTGCAAGCCGCTGCTCGCGATCCACTCGGCCAGTTGTTGCAGGTCGACTTGTCCCCAGGCAGGCGAGATAAGGACTGCTTTTGTGCGACTTTCCAGCGCGTATTCTTTGATCAGGTTTTGCGCGTAGATCCAGTCGCCTTCGTCTGCGATTACGAATTTCACTTCGTCTTTATCGGCGCGGAGGCGTTCGAGATTTGACCAGTCGTTGCGTACTTCTTCACCGGAAGCCGGACACTTGATATCGAGAATGATTTTCGCGCGCCGGTCGACATTCGCCGTCGAGACATACCCTCCAGTTTCGATCAGAACTTCGTAGCCGTCGTCGCAGAGTCGCTCGATTAACTGAAAAGCTTCTTTTTGCGCGAGTGGCTCGCCGCCGGTTACTTCGACGAGTTTGCAGCCGAATGCCTTGACCTGGTCCATGACGTGGTCAATCGAATAGTGCTCGCCGCCGGTGAACGTATACTCGCTGTCGCACCAGACACAACGCATCGGACAGCCCGTCAGCCGCACGAAGGTACACGGGCGACCGGCGTGCGTTGACTCGCCTTGGATCGAGCGAAAAATCTCAGTGACGCGCAACATGTGCCCGGATTTTAGGGCGTGAAGGCGATGACCTACAACTGTAGGGGCGGCCCTCCGTGGCCGCCCGTTCTTTGGAGACCCGCGTTGTTCAGGAACGGGCGGCCCGGAGGGCCGCCCCCTACAGTTGATTTCAAGCATCAAACCCGGGACGAGTGGTACGATTAGGTGCACAAGGCCGTGAATACTGGAATCGAAAAGGTATTGAACGAAAGCGCAGAGCGGTTGTTGGGCCGCGCAAGTGACAATCGTTCGCTCAGCCGTGAAGTCGTGCTGCCTCGCCTCACGGCCGCGGTGGAGAAGTATTTATTAAAGGACGACCCTGATACACCTCACGCCGAGATCGCGAAATTTATCGACGAGCTGCAGGCGGACGACCTGTGTTTGATCATCGCGTGTGAACGTGGTGACGAGAATGCCTGGAACGATCTGGTCGAGCGGTTCACTGCGACCGTGCGTTCGGCGGCGCGGTCGGCCAGTAAAAACGAGGACGCTGCCGAAGATCTCGCGCAGTCGATCTGGGCTGAACTTTACGGACTCCGCACGCGCAAGGACGGCATGCCCGCCAGCAAGCTCGCTTACTACTCAGGTCGCGGCTCGCTTGCCGGTTGGCTGCGCGCCGTGGTGGCCCAGCTTGCAGTGGACGTCTTTCGAAAGCAGTCGCGGCTCGTGCAAACGGAGGAAGACGCCGATCTCGAGCGCCTCGCACGCGTCGCGGAGGGCCAGCCGATCGTCGCCGGAGTGCCGACGCCGGAAGAGTCGGTATCGAATCGCTTCGCGCAAACTGACATGCAACAGGCGCTCAACCAGGCGGTGCAGGAGTTGGCGGCAGAGGATCGGTTGTTAGTAAAACTTTATTACTTCGACAATCTGCGCTTGCGTGAGGCGGGCGCTGTTTTGGGTGTACACGAAGCGACCGCGAGTCGCCGCTTGACGAGAGTTCAGACTGATTTGCGCAAGCGAGTGACGAAGATCCTCGTCGACGAGCGGGGTTGGACACAAGCTGAAACCGAACGGTCATTTGCGGAGGTGGCGCAACATTTAGACGCGGATCTGGAGTCACTTTTGAGCAAAGAAGCCGCCGATATGGGCTGATGCAAGGTATGGAGATGGTTACGTTCTTAACAAGGCGACGTTTTAATTGACGATGAAACAGGAAAAAAACAATGAGATGGATCTGTTGCTGCGGCGGCTGGGACGGCGCGAGGAGCCCGTGACCGCAGATGATCATCTCGACGCCGACGAACTCAACGCGTATGCAGAGAACGCGCTACCTGCCAGGGCGCGGGTGCGATACACAGCGCATCTCGCGGAGTGCTCGCGCTGTCGCAGCCTCGTGGCGCAACTCAGCTCGTCCGCTAACGTCGTCGCTTCGACCGATAGTGCGGTAGTTAAAGAGCCGTCAGGCTTCAGGAAGTTTTTGGCGAGTTTGTTCACGCCGATGGTTTTGCGTTATGCAGCCCCGGCGCTTGGTTTGATTGTGGTCGCGGCGATCGGCTTCGTGGTCCTGCGTCGAGAGCAGGCGGAAACTTACGTAGCGCAGGACACTAACACTCAGCAGCATCCGCGCGCAGCTACGGAGACAAAATCTCCTGAGATTGCGCAGGGCGGTAGCAACCTCCAATACTCAATCAATGCGCCCAGCCCGGCGCAATTGAAAGACGAGCAGGAGAAGAAACCAGCGGCGCCGGCAGTTGCTCCTCCGCCGCCAAATGCGGCGCCGGTAGTATCGAGTGTTGAAACCGAGGTTTCGAAAGACAAAGCAGCCGAGCAGCCGAAGCCGGAAGAACAAAAGTCCGCAGCGAATGAGCCGCCGGCGGCGAAGGCTGAGCCAACGCCAACTCCGCAAGTCGCGAAGAACGAGGTTACGGTGCAACCCGCCGGCGCAGCGGATTCAGCCGGAAAAGTTGCTCGCGGAGCGGAGCGGGATGAGGATCGCCAGGTCCACGGTTTTACGCGCGCGCGCAGGCCCGCGGATTCAAAGAGTACGACGGTGGGTTCCATTGGGGTATTGCAAAGCGGCGACACAAATCTTAGTGCGAGTACCCGTGTAGTTGCTGGACGTCGTTTCCGTAAACAAGGCGGCGTCTGGATCGACACTGCTTACGATTCTTCGAAAGAAATCACGACGGTCGCGCGTGGCTCCGAACAATACCGCGCCCTCGTGGCCGACGAACCCGAGATCAAAATCATCGCGGACCAACTCGAGGGCGAGATCCTCGTCGTCTGGAAAGCCCGCACCTACCGCATCCACTAACAGAACCGAGCGCGGTAGCGCCGGGTCAAGTTCAGTTGAAGGCCCGTAAATGAACTTTGACCCGGCGCTACCGCGCTCGGTTCTGTTTGTATGGCTCAAGTGTTATTGTTACTGCCTGGAGGTCTTATGTATTGTCCTACCTGCGGTAACGAGATAACGGTCGAGCTTAAATACTGTAACCGCTGCGGCGCCAACCTGACGCTGCCCGCGACGACCGCGCCGATGGCCCTGGCGCCCGTTAAGCTGACCGTCCCCAGCATCGTTCTCGGTGTAACGATCCTCGGCGGCCTCGGCGTCATCTTCGGCAGCGCGACGGAATTTGCCCGGCAGGGACTACATCCAGCCGCGATCGTTTGGATGGTCCTATTCAGCGCCGCCACACTCTTCGGCTGCACTGGTCTACTGATCCGTTTCTTAACGAAGATGTTGACCTTGCAGCGCGAGATCGC
>JADMIO012731158.1_pt1 | contig 26069 bp, 24 predicted proteins | sample 8958161 | NCBI WGS metagenome assembly JADMIO01 (sample SAMN16585339, study PRJNA669376) | soil metagenome | isolation source: Crop rotation soil | place: USA: Cullars Rotation, Alabama | collected 2011 | reverse complement strand
CTTTCCCGCCCGCTCGGAGGTGCCGCGGTCGAGCGCCGGGACGACGCCCTCGTAGCGGCCCTCGAGGACCACCTCGCCGTCGCCGTTGACCGACTCCGACTCGAAGCTGCGGTAACGGGCCCCGCCCGTGTCCTCGGCGGCGACGAGGCGGGCCACGGTCGCGATCCGGTCGCCGGCACAGACCGGCTCGTGCCAGCGGAACTCCTGGCGGCGCTGCACGAACCGGTAGCCGGCAAGGCCCGCGGCGGGGTCGAAGATGCCGGACTCGGGGTCGAACATCGCGCCGGCCAGCGAGCGGGCGACGTAGACGGCGGCGAACGCCGGCGGCGCGACGACGGCCCGGAACCCGGCCGCCCGGGCAGCGTCGTGGTCACGATGGATGCCGGCGTCGATCGCCAGCGCCGTCGCGTACTCGCGGATCTTCTCGCGGCCGACCTCGTAGGAGGTTGCCGGCCACTCCTTGCCGACCGCCGCGCTCGTCGGATCGGTCATCTAGACGACTGCTGCGGCGCGGTCGAGGCTGCGGACGAGCGCGTCGACGACGGCGCCGTCGAACTGGCTGCCCGAGTAGCGGCCCATCTCGGCGATCGCCTCCGAGGGCGACTTGGCGGGCCGGTAGGGGCGTTCACTCGTCATCGCGTCGTAGGACTCGGCGACGGCGAGGATCCGCGACTCGAGCGGGATCTCGTCGCCGCTGATGCCGCGGGGGTAGCCGTGACCGTCGGGCTGCTCGTGGCGGGCGAGCACCCACTCGCGGATGTCGGTGAGCTCGCGGGCGGCGAGGATCCGCGCCGCCATCTCGGGATGGCGCCGCACCTGGTCCCACTCCGAGGGCGAGAGCGGCCCGGGCTTGTCGAGGATCGAGTCGGCGATGCCGACCTTGCCGATGTCGTGGAGCAGCCCGGCGAGCCGGAGCCGGGCGATCCGCTGATCGGGCAGACCGAGCTCGCGGGCGATCGCCTCGCAGTAGCCGGCGACCGCGGTCGAGTGGGTCGCGTTGCGCTCGTCACGGAGGTCGAGGACCTCGGCGAGGCTGAGCACCGTGCCCAGCTGCACCCGGCCCTCGGCGGGCGGGGTGACACCCTCGCCGTCGATCGCTCCCTCGAGGTCGGGGCTGTAGACGACGACGCGATCGGAGCCGAGGGCGACGGCGGCGTTCATCGCCGCGGTCGAGGCCTGCAGCAGCTCGTCGACGTTGCTGGCGTGCTTCGGGAAGACCGCGACGCCGAGGCTGGCGCTGAGCTTGAAGCCGCGCTCGCGGTAGGTGCGGCGCATCCGGGTCAGGATCTGCTCGGCGAGCAGGAAGCCGGTGTGCTCGTCGGTCTCGGGGAGGAGGACCACGAACTCCGAGGCCCCGGTCCGGCCGACCGTGTCGATTCGCCGCGTCGACTCGTCGAGCAGGCGGGCGAGCCGGCGCAGGACCTCGTCGCCGGCCTCGTAGCCGAGGTCCTTGTTGAGCTGGCGGAGCCCGTTCAGGTTGACGGTGAGAAGGCCGACGCGATGAGTGTTGATCCGGGCCCGCTCGATCTCGTTCGTGAGGATCTCGTTGATCCCGTGACCGTTGACGTAACCGGTCAGCAGATCGGTCCGGGCCGCCGAGCTCAGCGATCCCCAGAGCCGGTTCACGCGGGTTCGCAGCGTGTGGATCATGAACCCGGCGACCGAGAGGCTGCCGAAGGTGACCACGAACTGGTAGGTCAGGGTCCCCGAGCCCGCGCCGACGGTGTCGGGCGAGCGCGCCATCACGATCATCGCCCCGCCGTAGCAGAGGCCCATGAACGTGACGTCGATGACGGCATCGAGCCGCGGTAGGAAGTAGAAGGCGTAGAAGCAGGGCCAGAGGTAGAAGAGGCTGAATGCGCTGGTCGGATCGTGGGTGAAGTAGACGCCGGCGGTGACCTGGAGGATCCCCATCGCCGGCGTGAGCCGGACCAGCCACATCGGGACCCGGTTGGCGAAGACGAGGAACGAGAGCGCGAACACCCCGGTCGACGCCTGCACGAGCAGCATCGACGGGACGTCGAACGAGCTCGGATGCGGGAGGAGGACGCCGAAGACGCCGAGGAACATCCCGGCGAGCGAGACGTAGGCTCCGGCGCGCGCGAGCGGCGCGACCTCGCGACTGTCGTCGCGCTGCCCATATCCGGGATCGAGGGCGGCCGCACCGGCACCCTGGCCGGTGTTGGCACCCTCGAACACTGCCAAGCCCATTACGAACACTTCCTGGTGTCGAGCCGTCGCCCCCGATCGACGGCGGTCCTACGCTCCTCCTATCGCCAGAACCGGCGTGGAACCTGAATCCGCAACCTATCTACCGGGTGCGGCTCGGCTGCCGGCGGCGGATCGGGGTCCCGCGGCGGCCGCGCAGGGTGGCCGTCGCGCCGCGACCGGGTGCGAGCGTCATGTTGTTGCGGACGATCGGCTCCGGCTCCGGATCGGCCTCGAGGACCGCGCGGGTCAGGACGATCCGGATCACCGACTTGATCGTCATCAGCGCGAGATGCGAGCCGACGCAGTGGCGGGAGCCGGCGCCGAACGGGAGCCAGACGCGCGAGCTCGGCTTGGCGTCGCCGATGAACCGCTCGGGCCGGTAGCGATCCGGCTCCGGGTAGACCTCCGGGTCCTGGTGGATCAGGTAGATGCACGGCATCAGCGTCCAGCCGCGCGGGAACGTGAACTCGCCGACCTCGCGCTCCTCGGTCAGCCGCCGCGCGGTGACCGGCAGGATCGGCCGCTGCCGGAGCGTCTCCTTGACGACGGCGTCGAGGTAGTCGCTGTCGCCGGCGTCGAGCTCGGCGAGCAGCCGCTCGAGCACGTCGGGGTGGCGAAGCAGGCGTTCGAACGACCAGGCGAGGGCGTTCGCGGTCGTCTCGTGGCCGGCGATCAGCATCGTCAGCAGCTCGTCGCGGATCTCGCGATCGGTCATGAAGCCGTCCTCGTGCGGCTCCGGGCCGGCGAGGGTCGAGAGGACGTCGGTGCCGCGCTCGTCGGGGCGGAGCAGCCGCCGCAACCCGATCTCGTCGTTGAGGATCGTGTCGATCCGGCGGGTCACGTTCATCACCCGGCCGAACGGCGAGCGGCCGCCGAGCTCGCGCTGGAACTGCGGCATCAGCGCCAGTGGGTTCTCGGCGATCGCGAGCATCTCGCGGACGAGGCTGCGGATCTCGACGTCGCGTTCGGGCGAGCAGACGCCGATCACGATCCGGACGATCGACTCGGTGGTGATCCGGCGCATCGGCTGCTGCAGGGGGAACGGATCGCCGACCTGCCAGGTCGCCATCTCGCGCGCCGTGATCTCTTCGATCAGGCTCGCGTAGCCGCGGACCGCCCGCGGGTGGAACGAGGGGGTCAGCAGCCGCCGGTGGTGCTTGTGCTCCTCGCCGTCGAGCAGGAACAGCGACTGCTCGCCGAGCACCGGCCGGAAGATCTGGTTCGTCGGCCCCATCCGGAAGGTCGAGGGGTCGCCGCTGAGCACCTGCCAGGCGGCCTCCGGCTCGGCAACGAAGGCGCAGCGCTTCAGGGAGCCGAGCTTGACGGTGAAGATCGGCCCGTGGCGGTCGCGATTCCGCTCCATGAACCGGACTGGTTCGCGGAACCACTGGCGCATCTGCCAGAGACCGGGGCTGGACGGGCCGGACGGGAGCACGGTCGGACCGAGCCTAACCCACCTCGCGGCGGCCGGTGACGGTTCGATCCGGGCCGCAATCGGCTTCCCGCCGGCGCCGGATCCGGCCTCGCTCGGGCAGCAATTGCGTGAAGTAGTAAGTGGTACTGTCTACTTTCGGCCCAGTCCCCGACCGAAGGAGCAGCGGTGGCCACAGCAGCGAGCGACGTGCTGAAGCCGGACCACGCGTCCGCGCGCAAGCACCTGATCTTCACCGACGAGCACGAGGACCTTCGCGAGTCGATGAAGTCGTGGGTCCTGAAGGAGCTGGCGCCGCACGCCGAGGAATGGGAGGAGAACCTCTGGCCCGACTCGGTCCTGCACCGGATGGCCGAGCTCGGCTACGTCGGCCTCTGCTTCCCGGAGGAGTACGGCGGCCAGGGCGGCGACTACTTCTACTCGCTGATCCGCTCCGAATGCCTGTCGTACGCGGGCTCCGGCGGGCTCGGCATGGGCCTCGCCGTCCACACCGACATGGTCCTGCCGCCGATCGAGCTGCTCGGCACCGAGGAGCAGAAGCAGCGCTGGCTCGTCCCGGGGATCAAGGGCGAGAAGATCGCCTGCCTCGGGATCACCGAGCCGGGCGCCGGCTCCGACGTCGCCGGGATCCGGACGACGGCGCGCCGCGACGGCGACGAGTACGTGATCAACGGGTCGAAGACGTTCATCACCAACGGCGCCCGCGCCGACTTCATCCTCCTCGTCACCAAGACCGATCCCGACGCCGGCCACGACGGCGTGACGCTGTTCATCGTCGATCTCAAGGACGACGACGGCAACGACGTTCCCGGCTTCACGGTGACGCGGACGCTCGAGAAGATGGGGATGCACTCCTCCGACACGGCCGAGCTCTCCTTCGAGGACGTCCGGGTGCCGGCCGAGAACATCCTCGGCCAGGAGGGCAAGGGCTTCTACCACATCTCCTGGGAGCTCCAGGGGGAGCGGCTGGTCGCCGCCGCCGGCTCGGTCGCGGGCGCCGAGCGGCTGTTCGAGAAGACGCTCGAGTACGCGAAGGATCGCCAGGCCTTCGGCCGGCCGATCGGCAAGTTCCAGGCGATCCGCCACAAGTTCGCGGAGATGGCGACGAAGATCGAGGCCGCCAAGCAGCTCACCTACGCGACCGCCTGGCGCTTCAACAACGGCGAGTACCCCGTCCGCGAGATCACCGAGACCAAGCTCTACACCTCCCGCGTCGCCTGCGAGGTCGCCGACGAGTGCATCCAGATCCACGGCGGCTACGGCTACATGAAGGAGTACGGGATCGAGCGCGCCTACCGCGACGTCCGCCTGAACCGGATCGGCGCCGGCACCGACGAGATCATGCTCGAGGTCATCGGCCGCAGCTACGGCCTCTAGCGGTCCGGGAGGCCACGGCTCCGCGTCCTGGTCGGCTCACGGCCGAAGGCCGCTTCGCCTCCTGCGTCCTTGATCCGTGGGCTGTCGGCCTCGCTAGCAGCCCTGGCCGGGGCTGCTCGTCGTCATCGGGCCGACGCACTCGACGAATCGGGTCTGCTTGAAGAGGAACTCGACCGGGGTGGTGAACGTCAGCGAGGAGCCGACGCCGCTGATGTTCCCGTTGCCGCTGAACGTCAGCGACTTGCCGGCGAAGGCGCCGGCGAAGTCGGCGGTGCCGTTCAGCGTCGCGGTGGAGCGCGGTGCGTAGAGCAAGAGCTGATTGACGGCACCGTTGCCGCGCATGCTCACCGTCGTCGCCGCCGTGGCCGAGCCGACGACGAGCAGCGCCAGGTCGTCGGGGTTGCCGCTGGTCGTCGCGACCCGGCCGCCGGTCATGCTGATCGGCGTGGTCTGGCCGTTGCAGAGGTCGGGCCCGGCGAAGTAGATCCGCACCCGCGTCCCCTGGGCGGCGATCAGCGTCCCGCCGGTCATGTCGAGCTTGCAGATGGCGTAGTTGGTCCCGCCGAGCGTGACCGCGTCCTTGTTGCGGAGCGTCAGGGTCCGCGTGCTCGGGTTCCAGACCGTGCGGTTCGACTGGACGACGTCGCGGCCGTCGGTGAGCCGGGCGTTGTCGTTCGTGTTCCAGACGTTGCCGAGGTCGACCGGGCCGAGCGTCGTAGTGCCCTGCTGGACCTCGCCGTGGCAGATCGACGGGTTCGGAACGATCCCGCCGCCGACGGTGGCGTCGCCGTTGCAGGTGGCCGAGCCGCTGACGGTGACATTGCCGTTCGTCCGCATCGTCCCGCTCACATCCGCGTTGCCGCTGAAGTTGAGGCTGTCGAGCCCGATGACGCTGCCGCCGGCGAACGCCGGCTGCCCGGTCGAGGCCGCGGCGCCGACCTGGATCCGCCGGGTCTCCCCGTTCAGCGTCCCCTCGGAGACGATCGCGATCGCCCGCTCGCTCGGGTTCTCGCTGCCGGCGTCTGGCAGGACGCGGTAGCGGTAGCTGCCGTCGCCGACGGTGCCGGACTGGGTCGCGCACCAGCCGTCCGCCTGGGGGCTGCTCGCCACGAGCGTCCCGCCGGCGCTCTCGACGAGGCACGGATAGGTCGGCGTCGAGAGGACGTTGTTCTGCCGGAACAGCGCCTGCTGAGCGCCCGCCTCGGCAACGGCGAAAGCGCTCTTGTCGCTCTCGTCGCGGCCGGAGTTGCGGATGCTCCCGATCGCTGCGAGGGCGCCGATGCTCGCCAGCGCGAAGCCGACGATCACGACCATCAGGACGACCGGGAGCGCGATCCCGGGCTCGTCACGGAGCGACGGTCGCACGGGCGGCTGGGTTCGGGCGGACGTCACCCAACGAGGATCGGCAGCGCCGACACCCGACTTGAGGTTTGTCCATCGCCACCCGCGCCGGCGATGCAGAAATATCTCGGCCCGCCTGTTGCCTGAGGCGGGCCGAGACGGGGATGGGTATGGATCGGACCTGAGCACGCGGCGCCCCGATGACTCGGTGACTCGGCGCCACGCCGGTTCGTGGGACTCATAGGCCCTGTCTGCCGCCCACGATCGAGGGTCAGGGCACGAATGGCAATCGTCCGAACGGGTGAACCGCGGGTCCGCCCGGACTCAACCCGATCGACTCTGCGCCGGACCGATCGGATGAGAGCCGCCTCGATCATCCGTCCAAACGCTTTGCGATCGGCGCCGCCGCTGCCACGATCGCCGCGTGAGCCAGAACGGGCAGATGGTGCAGTCCCCCGACGAGCTCGTCGTCACCGTCGCCGACGGCAGCCCGCTGTTTCGGATCGGGCTCGTCGCGGTCCTCGCCGAGGCGGGCATGACGGTCGCCGACGAGGCCGCCGACGCCGAGCGGGCGATCGCGGCGATCGAGCGCGCCGCGCCGGCCGTCGCCGTCGTCGATCTCGACCTCCCCCACCCCGGCGGCATCGCGGTCCTCGAGGCGCTGCAGAACGCGGCCGTCGCCACCCGGGTCCTGATCCTCGCCGCCGGCTCCGACAGCGCCCCGCTCTACCGGGCGCTGTCGCTGGGCGTCGGCGGCTACCTGGCGAAGCGCAGCGAGGCAGACCGTGTCTGCGCGGCGATCGCTGCGGTCGCCGGCGGCGAGACGGTGATCGACGACCGCTTCCAGGCGGGGCTCGCGGCCGAGATCCGGCTTCGCGAGCGCGGCGACCGCCCGGCCCTCACCGAGCGCGAGCGCGAGGTCCTCGCCCTGACCGCCGAAGGTGGCTCGGTCGCCGACGTCGCCGGCCGGCTCCACCTCAGCGACGCGACGATCAAGACGCATCTCCACCACGCCTACGAGAAGCTCGACGTCTCCGATCGCGCCGCCGCCGTGGCCCGCGCGATGCGGTTCGGGCTGATCGACTGAGATGGACGGCGACGGCCCGATGAGAGAGGGCGCCGCTGCCGCGACGCCCTCAGCCGTTCCGTTCGTCCCTCGCGTGCGGCGAGGGAGTGCAACCGTGTCTGACACCCCATCGGCGGGCCCGATCGACGGCTTGAGAGCCGTGCGGCTGAACCGCCGGTTGAACTCGCCGCCAACCGTTCGGTTGAGCGGCTCGGCGCGTCTGGAGCCGCCACCCTCCGTGCGAGAATCAGGCCGGTGAGCGCCCGACGGCTGACGATCCTGATCGCGGACGATCATCCGGTCTATCGCCAGGGCCTCGAGCGGGCGATCGGCGAGCGCCCCGACCTCGAGCTCGTCGGCTCGACTGCCGACGGCCGCCAGGCCCTCGAGCGGATCAACGAGCTCGAGCCGGACGTCGCCGTCGTCGACGTCCGGATGCCCGGCCTCGACGGCCTCAAGATCGTCAGCGCCGTCCAGCGCGACGGGCTGCGCACGAAGGTGATGCTCCTGACCGGTTATGAGGACTCCGGAGCCGCCTACAAGGCGCTCGCCGAGGGCGCGGCGGGATACGTGTCGAAGGCTTCCGACCACACCGAGCTCTGCGAGTCGATCGTCGCTGCCGGCCGCGGCGAGACGGTGATCGCGCCGCAGTTCGCCGCCGGCATCGCGACCGAGATCCAGCTCCGCGAGACCTCGGAGCGGCCGGCGCTGACCGACCGCGAGGGCGAGGTCCTGCGGCTGCTCGCCGAGGGCCGGACGGCAGGCCGGATCGGCGAGGAGCTGCATCTCTCCGAGGCGACCGTGAAGACCCACCTTCACAACCTCTACGAGAAGCTCGGCGTCTCCGATCGCGCCGCCGCGGTCGCCACCGCGATGCGCTGGGGACTGCTCGAGTGAGCGCCGGCGAGCCGGTCCCGCCCGCCGACGACCGCGACGCCGAGTCGCCGCTTCAGGTCATCGGCCAGCTCGCCGGCGGGATCGCGCACGACTTCAACAACATCCTCGGCGTGATCATCAACTACGCCCGGTTCGCCCAGGGCTCGGTCCCGCCCGGCTCACCGGCGGCGGCCGACATCGAGGAGATCCGGCGCGCCGCCGAGCGCGGCGTCGGGCTGGTCCGGCAGCTGATGATCCTCGCCCGTCGCGAGAGCGGCGCGGACGTCGTCTTCGACCTCAACGAGCTGATCTCGGGCCTCGACGGCTTCCTGCGCTCGACGATCGGCGAGCACATCGTCGTCGAGCGGAAGCTGGCGACCGACCTCTGGCCGCTCGCCGAGGACCCGGCGCGAATCGAGCAGATCCTGATCAACCTCGCCGTCAACGCCCGCGACGCGATGCCCGGCGGCGGCACGCTGACGTTCGAGACGGGCAACGCCGAGCTCGGCGCCGCCGAGACGATCGCCGATCCGGGCGCCGAGCCGGGACGGTTCGTCCGCCTGCTCGTCTCCGACACCGGCGTCGGCATGGACAGCGAGGTCGCCTCCCGCGCCTTCGAGCCGATGTTCACGACCAAGGCCGCGGGCCAGGGGACCGGGCTCGGACTCGCGACCGTGTACACGATCGTCACCCAGGCCGGTGGGCTGATCGACCTCTCCTCGGTGCCGGGCCGGGGAACGAGCATCGAGATTCACCTGCCGGCGAGCCGGGGCGCGCGGACCGCGCCGCAGCGGCCGGCCCGGGCGGCGCCGGCCGGGCGCGGCGAATCGGTGCTGATCGCCGAGGACGACGAAGCGGTCCGGCGCGTCGCCGAGCGGATCCTCGAGACGGCCGGCTACCTGGTGACCTCCTGCCCGGGCGGCGTCGAGGCCCTCGACGCGCTCGACGACGCCGACGTCCGCTTCGACCTGCTGCTCGCCGACGTCGTGATGCCGGGGATGCGCGGCGACGACCTCGCCCGCCGAGCGGTCGCGATGCGCCCCGGACTCCCGGTCCTGTTCATGTCCGGCTACAGCGACGACGCCCCGCCGAGCGATCTCGGCCCGACGTCGGGACGGGTCGCGTTCATCGACAAGCCGTTCGACGCCGGCGCCCTGCTCGAGCGGCTCCGCGACCTGCTCGCGGCCTGATCCGAAGCTGCGCGGCCGATAGCGTGGCGGCGATGAGCGTCATCAAGGACACCGGCCGACGGACGCTGATACCCCCGTTCGAGGAGGAGCACGAGGAGCTGCGAGCCACGGTCCGCCGCTGGGTCGAGAGCGAGATCGTCCCCGAGCAGGGCGAGTGGGAACGACGCCGCGAGTTCCCGCGCGAGCTCTTCGACCGCGCCGCCGAGCTCGGCTTCCTCGGCCTCAAGTACCCGGAGCGGCTCGGCGGTCAGGGCGGCGACCTCGTCCACGACGCAGTCTGGGCCGAGGAGCTCGCCGCCGCCGGCGTCTGCGGCGGGGTCGGCGCCGGGCTCGGCGCTCACACCGGCATCGCGACGCCGCCGGTGTTCAGCTTCGGCACCGAGGACCAGCACGAGCGCTTCCTGCGCCCGGCGATCGCCGGAACCCGGATCGCCGCCCTCGGGATCACCGAGCCCGGCGCCGGCTCCGACGTCGCCTCGATCCGGACCGCGGCGAAGCGGGTGGACGGCGGCTGGCTCGTCAACGGGTCGAAGACGTTCATCACCAACGGAGTCCGCGCCGACTTCCTCGTCTGCGCGGTCCGGACCACCGCGGCGGGCGGTCACGACGGCATCTCGTTCCTGATCCTCGAGCGCGGGATGGACGGCTACGAGGTCTCCCGGAAGCTCGAGAAGCTCGGCTGGCACTCCTCCGACACCGGTGAGCTGGCGTTCAGCGACGTCTTCGTCCCCGACGAGAACCTGCTCGGCGGCGAGAACGAGGGCTTCAAGCTGATCATGGCCAACTTCCAGTGGGAGCGGCTGCTGATGGCGCTCGGCGCCGTCGGGACGATGGACTGGTGCCTGCGGCGGGCCGTCGACTACGCGGGCGAGCGGCAGGCCTTCGGGCGGCCGATCGGCAGGTTCCAGGCGATCCGCCACAAGGTCGCGGAGATGGCGACGAAGCTCGAGGCGGGGCGGGCGATGACCTACTCGGCGCTGCGGCTGCTCAGCTCCGGCCGCGACGCCCTCCGCGAGGTCACCGCCGCGAAGCTGTTCACCCAGCGCGCCGCGGTCGAGGTGGCGGACGAGACGGTCCAGGTCCACGGCGGCTACGGCTACATGCGCGAGTATGAGGTCGAGCGTGTCCTTCGCGACGCCCGCCTCGGGCCGATCGGCGGCGGCACCGACGAGGTCATGAAGGAGATCCTCGGCCGTGGCCTCGGCCTCTGACACCGGCGGGGAGCCGAGCCGCCTCGAGCCCGGCGACGTCGACCGGGCGGCACGGGTCCTCGCCCGGGCGTTCGCCTGGCACGAGCCGTGGGGCGATTGGGCGATGCCCGACCCCAGCGATCGCGAGGAGCGGATCTACGAGCGCTTCCGCTGGGACCTGCTCGAGCGTTTCATCCCGTACGGCGAGTGCTGGACGATCGGCGCCGGAACCGCGACGTCGATGTGGATTCCGCCCGGCGTCGCCGAGCTGGCGAGCCGGCGCAGCGAGTCCGACTACGCCGGCTACGGCGAGCGCGCCGGCGAGATGCGCGCCGGCGACGAGCTGATCGCGTCGCTGAAGCCGAGCACCGAGCACTGGTACCTCGACACGATCGCGACCGATCCGGATCTGCACGGGCAGGGGCTCGGCGGCCGCCTCCTCGACCACGACCTCGCGATCCGCGACGCCGCCGGGCATGCCTGCGCCCTCGACACGCACACATCCGAGAACATCGGCTTCTACGGCCGCCGTGGCTTCGAGGTGATCGGCGAGGGCCGGCTCGGCGAGGGCATCGACGTCTACATGATGTTTCGGCCGGCTCAATAGAGTCCGGCGCGATCTTCATCCACTCAGCAAGGAGACGACGAGCGACATGGGACTTCTCGACGGCAAGGCGGCGATCATCACGGGCTCGGCCCGCGGCATCGGCCGGGCGACGGCGGAGCTGTTCGCCGCCGAGGGCGCCAAGGTCCTCATCAACGACATCGACGGGGACGTCGCCGAGCAGGCGGCGGGCGAGATCGACGGCGAGACCGCCGTCTTCAGCGGTGACCTGACGAAGTCCGGCGCGGCCGACGAGCTCGTCGCCGCGGCCGTCGACGCCTTCGGCTCCGTCGATGCCGTCGTCAACAACGCCGGCTACACCTGGGACGGCGTCGTCCACCGGATGAGCGACGAGCAGTTCCAGGCGATGCTCGACATCCACACGATCGTGCCGTTCCGGGTCATCCGCGCCCTCGCTCCGCACTGGCGCGAGGCGGCGAAGGCCGAGCAGGCCGAGGGCCGCGAGGTCTTCCGGAAGATCGTCAACATCTCCTCGGTCTCAGGGACGATGGGCAACGCCGGCCAGGCCAACTACTCGGCGGCGAAGGCGGGCGTCACCGGCCTGACGAAGACGATCGCCAAGGAGTGGGGCCAGTTCAAGGTCAACTGCAACGCGATCGCGTTCGGCTTCGTCGAGACCCGCCTGACCGCCGCGAAGGGGGAAGAGGCCGGAGAGATCGAGCGCGAGGGCGAGAAGATCGAGCTCGGCATCCCCGAGCAGATGCGCGAGATGGGCAAGATGATGATCCCGCTCGGCCGCCCCGCCCAGCCCGCCGAGGCAGCCGGGCCGGTCCTGCTGCTCTGCTCCGACTACGCCAACTACATCCACGGCCAGGTCATCAACGTGACCGGCGGCCAGTTCACGGGCATGTACAGCTAGATAACCCCGGCGGAATGCTCCGCTGCGCGTCCGCTTCCACCGGCTTCATGACCAACGTCCGGGCGGCGCACAGATCACGGCACCTCCTCGGGCTTCGCCCTGCGGGGGTGCCGGAAGCAGAGCGCCGCCTCTCAGCAGTCCGGGACGGCCGGCAGCCGTCGCTACTCCAAGATGTCGGCCTCGGGGGGTTTGCCCTTCGGGATCCGGGCGAGGGCGACGATGCCGGCCAGGGCCATCGCGATCGCCATGCCGTAGAAGACGGTCTCGGTCGAGTGCGCGAAGCCGTCCTGGACGGCGCGGAAGAACTCCTCGGCCTTCGAGCCGGCCTGCTCGAGCTGTCCCGAGGCGTCGCCGCCGCCCGACTGGCTTAGCGAGGCGGCGACGGCGTCGGCCTGGTCCTTGGTCGCGCCGAGGTCCTCGAAGCGGGATTCGATGTTCGAGCGATTCTCGGAGATCAGCAGGGTGCCGAGGATCGCGAGGCCGACGCTGGCGCCGACGTTGCGCATCGTCTGCGTGATCCCGGTCACCTCGCCGTAGCTCGTGTGCGGGGCGCGGTTGAGGGCGTCGGTCGTCACCGGGCCGAGGACGAGTCCGGTCCCGGCGCCGGCGATCATGATCCGCCACCATTGGTTCCACTCCTCGCCGGAGGCGACGTCGGGCATCGAGCGCGCCCACAGGTAGAAGCCGACCGCCGCGACGGCGCAGCCGAGCACGACCGGCGCCCGGGCGCCGCCGCGGTCGAGCATCCGTCCTCCCCACTGGGCGGCGATCACGTAGCCGCCGAAGAAGATGCCGATGTAGAGGCCGGCGTTGCTGGGGCCGAAGCCGAGCGAGATCTGCGAGTACATGCTCGCGAACAGGAACATCGGCACGAACGCGATCGAGATCAGGAAGAGAACGATGTTGTCGGCCGCGAAGGCCTTGCTCGCGAAGATCCGCAACTGCATCAGCGGCGGATGGGTGCCGAGCTCGACGCGGATGAAGACGCCGATCAGGATCAGCCCGAGGACGATCGAGCCCCAGGTCGCGACGCTGTCCCAGCCCCAGTCGCTCGACTGCTGGAGGCCGAGCACGAGCAGCCCGAGCCCGAACGCGGCGAGAACGGCGCCCTTGTAGTCGAGCGGCGCCGGCCGGCGGGTGTCGTCCGGCTTCGCGCGCAGGGTCAGGATCACCGCGGCGATCGCGACCGGCACGTTGATCCAGAAGATCGACCGCCAGGTCAGCTCGATCAGGAAGCCGCCGGCGAGCGGGCCGATCGCGGTGAGCCCGCCGGCGATGCCGAAGAAGGCGGCCATCGCGCGCCCGCGCTCGTCGCGCGGGTAGGCGGCGACGACGATCGCCAGGGCAGCCGGGAACATGATCGCCGCGCCGGCGCCCTGGACGACTCGCCAGAAGATCAGCCAGGGTTCGGCGATCGCGCCGTCCGGCGTCGCGCCGCAGAGCGCCGACGCTGCGGCGAAGATCGCGATCCCGATCAGGACCATCCGCCGGTGTCCGGCGATGTCGGCGATCCGGCCGCCGAACGCGAACAGCGCCGCGAGGGCGACCAGGTAGCCGTTGATCACCCACTGGACGCCGGCCTCGCTGAGGCCGAGGTCCTTCTGGAGGTCGGGGACCGCGATCGCGACGATCGTCTGGTCGATGAAGGTCATCGCGACCGCGCAGATCATCGCCGCGAGCGCAAGCTTCTTGTTCGTCCCTGACCCCAAACGTCCCTCCCTGGCTGGTTCTCTACCCGTCCCTGCCTCTTTCGTCGCCGAGGCGGAGTTCCTTCAATCGAGCCGCTGAGGGCGGACCAGATGCCGAATCGACTACTTGTGGCGCTCCTCGGCCGGGGGCTCGCCGGCCTCGCCGGCCTGGATCCGCGGCGGCCAGGATCCGAACCAGTTGTCGCGGGCGCCGTCGATCGTCAGGACCGCGCCGCTGAAGAAGTCGCCCGCCGGGGACGCGAGGAACGCGATCAGCCACGCCATCTCCTCGGGCCGGCCGAGGCGGCCGAGCGGCACCGTGCCGGGGACGGTCGCGACGACCTCGGCCGGGTACTTGGTCCGGAAGACCTCGGTGTCGAACTGGCCCGGGGCGATCGCGCAGAGGCGGATCCCGAATCGCGACCACTCGACCGACAGGGTCCGCATCATGTTCTCGACCGCGGCACGGGCCGCCCCGGAGTGGACCATCCCCGGCATCCCGTTGTGCGGGGACAGCGTGACGCTGACGACCTTGCCGCCCCCCTGCGGTATGAACGCCTTGGTCGCAGCGGCGTGGGTCATGTTCCAGGTTCCCTGCACGTTCAGCTCGGTGACGGTCCGAAAGCCCTTCGCGGAGATCGTCTCCGCGGGAGCGAGGAACTGGCCGCCGGCGTTGTTGACGAGCAGGTCGAGACGACCGTGGCGCTCGAGCACGGAGTCGACCAGGGCCGCGACCGCCTCCTCGTCACGGATGTCGGTCGCGATCGCGTCGGCGGCGCCGCCGAGCTCGGCGATCAGGTCCCTCGTCTCGTCGATCGGCTCCTGTCGGCGGCCGCAGCCGATCACCGTCGCGCCGAGCCGCGCCAGCTCCAGCGACGTCTCCCGGCCGAGGCCCGAGCCGGCGCCGGAGACCAGACAGACGACGCCGTCGAGCAGGCCCGGCGCGAAGATCTTCGAGAATTGCGGGACCACCGCGGCAGCCTATTGCCAGCGGTCCTGCGGGCGTCGTCCGCAGGCGTGGCGCGCCGCGCGCCGCGGAGTAGCCTGCTGGCCCCGATGAGCAACCTCAAGGCAGAGACGAAGCCGCTCACCGAGCCGCTTCCGGGTGGTTCCGAGCCGGGTACGGCGGTCGTCGTCGAGCCGCTCCTCGGCGGCTCGATCCTGGCGCCGCCGCAGTTCTTCGAGAGCAACGCGAAGCGGCTGCGAACGCTGCGGATGCTCGGCATCGGGACGCCGAAGTCGAAGCGCTGGCTGGTCCCGATCCCCGCTTACCTGATCACCCATCCGACCGCGGGTCCGATCCTCGTCGACACCGCCTTCCACGCATCGGTTGCGGCGAAGCCGGCGGCCAACCTCGGCAAGGTCGCCGCCCGCTTCGCGCGGCCCCGGATCGAGCCCGGGCGCGACATCCCCGCCCAGCTCCGCGAGCGCGGCATCGACGAGGACGAGATCGCGACGGTGGTGATGACCCACCTCCATTTTGACCACGCGTCCGGCATCGCCGAGTACCCGAGCGCGACCTTCGTGCTCTCGAAGGCCGAATGGGAGGCCGCGACGACCGATCCGCGGCCCTTCCTGCGCGGCTATCGCCCCGCCCACTACGACTACCTGTTCGACTACCGGACGATCGACTTCGACGGCCCGGGGATCGCCTCCTACGCGAGCTTCGGCCGCAGCTTCGACCTGCTCGGCGACGGCAGCATCCGGATCGTCTACACGCCGGGCCACAGCGCCGGGCACTGCTCGGTCATCGCCCACCTCCACGACCGCGACCTGGTGATCGCCGGCGATGCGATCTACACCCGGGCTCAGCTCGAAGGCGGCCCGCCGCCGCCGCGCCCGCTCGACATGCACCTCTGGCAGCGCTCGCTCCGCGAGCTCCAGCAGTTCGCGCGGACCTACCCGCGCGCCGAGATCCTTCCCGGCCACGACCCGGAGCGCTGGAAGACCGTCGCGAAGCGCTACGAGTAGCGCGGCGCGGTCGCGCCCTTGGCCGCGCGAACGCGCTTGATGACGGTCGCCCGGCCGTCACGGTCGAGCTCCTCGTACATCTCGCGGACGTGGGAGAAGATCTCCCCGGCACACTCGAGCTGCTGCTCGCGGGTCGGCGCCGCGACGACGTCGAAGCTGATCGGCTTGCCGTAGCGGATCGTGATCTTCGGGAACTGCAGGTGCCGCCAGCCGCGGATCCCGTGGCTGCCGTGGATCGCGACCGGGACGACCGGGACGCCGCTCTCGAGCGCGGCCCGCCCGACCCCGGGCTTCGGCTCGCCCAGCTTGCCGGTCCGCGACCGCCCACCCTCGCAGTAGATCATCACGCAGCCGCCGCGCCGGAGGATCGCGTGGACGGTCTCGAATGCCGCCGCGTCGGCGTGGCCGCGGCGGATCGGGAAGACGCCGCCGTACTTGTAGATCAGGTCGAGGATCCTGTTCCGGCGGAACATCTGCGACTTCGCCATGAAGCGGATCTTCCGGCGCAGCCAGGCGCCGGCGAGGAAGTGGTCGTAGTTGGAGAAGTGGTTGGCGGCGAGGATCACCGGGCCCGAGGCGGGGACGTTGTCGACCTCGATCTGGCGGGTCCGGTAGATGCTCAGCGAGATCGGCGTCGTGATCAGGCGGACGAGCTCGTAGACGAAGACCGGGTCGTGGTGGCGCGAGTAGTCGTGGAACTCGTCGAACAGCTCGGCGGGCCGCTCGTCCTTGTATCGCTGTGGCTTGATCTCGGCCATGGGTCGGGGTGCGCCGTGGCGCCATCTGTCCTACCCCCGGATCGACGGGTGGTTACCGCGAGGCGCCGGCGGGCCTCAGCTGCGGGTCGTCCTCGTGCTCGCGGAAGAACGAGACCATCGCCGGCGCGTACTCGCCGAAGCGCGGGCAGCGCAGTCCCGATGCGGCGAGCAGCTCGCCGGCGCGGCGGGTGTCGTACTCGACCGGATTGTTCAGGTAGCGGATCGATTCCGCCGGAGTGCCGCCGTAGAGCTCGCGGACCGGACCGAGGCGGAGGGCGGCGGCGACCAGTCCCGGCGGCACCCGGTAGCGGGCCCGCTTCGCTCCGTAGAGCTCGGTGAGCAGAGCGAACATCTGCGAGGAGCTGAGCGGCCCCGGGTCGCAGAGATGGACGGTCTCGCCGGTCGCCGCGCCGAGCCGCCCGAGCTCGACCATCGCGGCGACGACGAAGTCGACCGGGACGACGTTGAACGGCGTCTCGCCGCGGCCGATGTTGGCGACGGCCATCCCCCGTGCGGCGGTCGCGGCGATGAAGCGGAGCGCGTAGTAGGGGCCGTCGAACTTCGCCGTCTCGCCGGTCCGCGAATCGCCGACGACGATCGCCGGCCGGAAGATCGTCGTCGGGACCCGGTCGAGCATGCTCCTGACCCAGACCTCGGCCTGGAACTTGGTCGACTCGTAGTGGTTCTTGAAGCCCTGGCCGCGGTCGAGCTCGTGCTCGTAGACGACGCCGGTCCGGTCGCCGGAGACGTAGGCGGTGCTGACGTAGTTGAGCCGGTCGAGGCCCTCGGCGGCGGCGCAGAAGGCGAGGACGTTGCCGGTTCCCTCGACGTTGACGCGATGGGCGACGACGGCGGGCACGGCCAGGTCGTAGATCGCGGCGAGGTGGTGGACGACGTCGGTCTCGGCGGCGAGGCGCGCGTAGCGGTCTTCGCCGAGGGCGAGCCGGGGCTCGGTGATGTCGCCGGCGAGGACCTCGATCCGCGGCCCGCCGTCGAGAGCCATCGCAGCCTCCCGGGCGGCGGCGAGCATCCGCTTCTCGACGAGGACGATGACCCGGTCGTCCGGCTCGCGCTCGAGCAGTGCGGCGACGAGCCGGCGGCCGATGAAGCCCGGGAACCCGGTGACGAGGTGAACGCTCACCGCGGGAACCCTATGACGCGGCCGGCTCTCCGGCGTCCGGCCGGGCCCAGCCCCGCGAGCGCGACACCGCGTCGTGCCAGCGCTCGATCAGCTCTTCGCGCCGATCCGCCTCCATCCGCGGCTCGTAGGCGACCCGCTGCCGCCACATCGCCGCGACCTCGTCCCGCTGCCAGGTGCCGACCGCGATCCCGGCCAGGTACGCGGCCCCGAGCGCGGTCGTCTCGGTGATCTCGGGGACGATCACCGGCGCCCCGAGCACGTCGGCCTGGAACTGCATCAGCCAGTCGTTGGCGACGGCGCCGCCGTCCGCCCGCAGCGCGCTCAGCCGCTCCCCCGACGCCTCCTCCTGGGCGCGGACGGCGTCGACCGTCTGGTAGGCGATCGCCTCGAGCGCCGCGCGGGCGATCTGGGCCGGGCCGGTGCCGCGGGTGAGGCCGACCAGCGTCCCGCGCGCGTAGGGGTCCCAATAGGGCGAGCCGAGCCCGGTCAGGGCGGGGACGAAGTAGACGTCGTCGTTGTCCTCGAGCGAGGCCGCCAGCGCGGCCGTCTCGGCTGCCGACTCGATCAGGCCGAGGCCGTCGCGGAGCCACTGGACGGCCGAGCCGGTCACGAACACCGCCGCCTCGAGCGCGTAGGTGGTCTCGCCGCCGATGCCCCAGGCGATCGTCGCGAGCAGCCCGTCGCCGGGCTGCGGTGCGGCGTTGCCGCTGTTGAGGAGGACGAAGCTGCCGGTCCCGTAGGTGTTCTTGGCATCGCCGGGCTCGAGGCAGGCCTGTCCGAACAGCGCCGCCTGCTGGTCGCCGGCGATCCCCGCGACCGGGACCTCGCCGCCGAACTCGCTCGTCGTCCCGTAGACCTCCGCCGAGCCGCGCGGCTCCGGCAGCGTCTCCGGGTCGATGCCGAGCAGGCCGCAGAGCTCGGCGTCCCATTCGCCGCTCGTGATGTCGAGCAGCATCGTCCGCGACGCGTTCGAGGGGTCGGTGACGTGGATCCCGCAGAGCTTGTGGACGAGCCAGGAGTCGATCGTCCCGAACCGCGCCTGGCGGGCCCCGGGGACGTTGGCGAGCATCCACTCGATCTTCGTCCCCGAGAAGTAGGGATCGATGACGAGGCCGGTCCGCTCGCGGACGAGGTCGGTGTGGCCGGCGGCGATCAGCTCCGCGCAGCGATCCGCCGTCCGGCGGTCCTGCCAGACGATCGCGTGGTGGATCGGCTCGCCGCTCGCCCGGTCCCAGGCGACGATCGTCTCGCGCTGGTTGGTGATCCCGATCGCATCGAGATCGGAGCCGGCTATGCCGGCGTCGGCGAGCGCCTCGTGGCCGACCCGGCGGGTCACCTCCCAGATCTCGTTCGCGTCGTGCTCGACCCAGCCGGGGCGCGGGAAGTGCTGCGCGAACTCCGAGTACGCACGGCCGGCGATCCGTCCGTCGCCGTCGAATACGAGGCAGGTGCTGCCGGTCGTGCCCTGGTCGATCGCGAGGATCACGGCGCGCCGAGCGTAGATCACCGCGTGACTCGCAGCCCTCTGGGCTGCTCGACTGCGCCGGGCCGCCGGGTCACGCCCCGACGGCCCTCCCGGGTGACCGCGCGACTCGCAGCCCGGATCACTGGCTGGCTTGCCGGCGACGGTCGCGGTGGACCGCGGCGAAGTCGCGGAGCTGGCGGCCGCGGTGGACGAACCCGGCGATGCTCTTGCCGGTCGCGCGGTGGGCGAGCGGCAGCTCGATCTCGGCGACCCGGTAGCCGGCGCGGACGGCGTCGACGGTCATCCCGACCTCCATCCCGTAACGCGGTGCGAAGGGCAGGAGCTCGGCGAGGACCCTCGCCCGCATCGCCCGCTGCCCGGAGATCGGCGCGGTCGTCTCGAGCCCGCAGAGTTTGCGGATCGCGCTGCGGGCGTACCCCTTGGCGAGCCCGAGCCCCCCTCCCACCTTGCGCTCGAAGGTCGCGATCGCGAGGTCGGCGCTGCCCGCCTCGACTAGCGGCAGCAGCCGGCCGGCGGTCGCGGCGAGGTCGCCGTCGCAGAGGAGGACGACCGCCTCCGGGTCGAGGCCCTCGAGCGCCGCGGTCGCCGCCGCGGTGACGTTGCCGCCCTTGCCGTGGGGGCGGTTGCGGCCGATCACGGTCGCTCCGGCCGCGAGCGCGACCGCGCGCGTGTCGTCGCTGGAGGCGTCGTCGGCGACCCAGACGCCGATCCCGGGCGACGCCTCCGCGAGCGAGCGCAGCGTCGCCCCGATCCGGTCGCCCTCGTCGCGCGCTGCGACGATCGCGATCCGGCCCGGTCCGCTCTCGGCCTCCGCCATCACCGGCGACTATTCTGCCGCCCTGTGCCGGACATCCCTGCCCACATCACCGGAACGGTCTGGAAGATCGAGGTCGCCGTCGGCGACGAGGTCGACCTCGACGACACCGTCGTCATCCTCGAGTCGATGAAGATGGAGATGCCGGTCGAGGCCGAGGACTCCGGCACCGTCAGCGAGATCCGCTGCGAGGAGGGCCAGTCGGTCTCGGAGGGCGACGTCCTCGTCGTCCTCGAATAACCCTGCCCCGAGCAAGAACGGACGAAAGTGGGCGTCCAGCGCCCACGATCATGCATTCTCGGCGTCGCCCGGGCCGCCTATATCCGGATCGAGCCGTCCTCGGCGATCGTCCAGTGCGGATTGTGGGCGACCTCCCACGGATGGCCGTCGGGATCGACGAAGACGCCCGAGTAGCCGCCCCAGAACGTCTCCTCGCCGGGGCGGCCGATCGTCGCCCCGGCGGCCTCCGCCTCGGCGAGCACGGCATCGACCTCGGCCGGCGAGTTGACGTTGTAGGCGACCGTCACCCCGCCCCAGCCGCCGGGATCGTCGACGGTGCTGTCGGCGGCGAGCTCCTCGCGGCTCCACAGCGCCACCGCCATCCCGCCGCACTGGAAGAACGCCACACCCTGGGCGCGCCAGTCGTTGTCCGCTTTCCAGCCGAGCGCCTCGTAGAAACCGACCGCACGGGCGACGTCGGCGACGCCGAGCGTGACGAGGCTGAGCCGCTGCTCCACGCACCCAGGATGCCACTTCGAGCCGCGGTGGCGGAGATGGCCACCTCCATGAGGGGGAAATGTCCGCCGCCACGGGGGAGGGTGCTCAGTGGTTGCAGTGGGGCACGTCGACTCGCCAGCCCTCGCCGGTACGGGCGAGCATGAAAGCGCCGCCGAGATCGCATTTCGCCTCGGCGGCGTCGCCGTCGATCGCGACGTCGCCCGGGGTGATCCGGAAGTCGCCGGGGTCGTAGCCGGCCGACTCGGCGGCGGGAACGGCGGCGGCGCAGTCGGAGATGTCCGGGCCGCCCGCCTGGCGCCCGACCCGCAGCATCTCGTCCTGTCCTCCCTCCGTCATCAGCTCGCACGCGACCGCCCCCTCGCCGGCTGCGATCGCCGCCGTCATCGCGTTCACGGTCGCGGCGATCTGCTCCTCGTCGCTGCCGCTGAACGTCAGCGTCGCCCCGTCGTCGCTGCCGCAGCCGCCGAGCAGAGCGACCGCGACGAGCAGCGCCGGACCTAGAAGTCCTCGTCGCCCCACCAGCCGGGCAGCATCTCGGTGTCGCCGCCGGGCTGCTGGTCGGGCGATCGCGGAGCGCCGAAGGCGAGCAGGTCGAGCCCGTCCGGCCCGGCCTCGAAGTTGCGGGCCAGCGCCGGAGCGACGCGGACCGCGTCGAGCGGTCCGACCCGGACCTCCTCGTCGCCGAGCTTCGCCGTGCCGCCGCCGGCGACGATCACGTAGATCTCCTCCTGGGTCTCGTGCCGGTGCCCCCACGGCTGCCGCTTGCCGGGCTCGATCCGCTGGTAGCTGAGGCCGGACTTCTGGAGGTCGAGTGCGCCGGCCGCGAAGTGGGCAGCGAGGCCCTCGACGCCGGACTGCCCGGCCATGTCGGGGACGTCGTCGCGGAGGTTGACCTTCGTGAAATCCCCCTCGGCCATCCGGTCAGTCCCGCTTCCCGCGACCCCAGAGCAGCTTGAACGTCCGCCCGAGGAGCTTCGTCTTCCGCGGCGAGTCGTAGGGGAGCATGTGGATGTCCTTGTCGGTCGGCGCGAACCGGGTGACGAGCAGGGTCTGCTGCTTCGTGTACTTGCGGATCCCGCCGGCGCCGTGGCGCGAGCCGACCCCGGAGTCCTTCCAGCCGCCCATCGGCAGCTCGAGCGCGACGTAGTTGAGCTGCGCGTCGTTGACGCAGACGACGCCGGCCTCGATCCGGCGGGCGAGCTGCTCGCCGCGATCGGTGTCCTTGGTCCAGACCGAGGCCTGCAGGCCGTAGGGGGAGTCGTTGGCGAGCTCGATCGCCTCGTCGGCGTCCTTGACCTTCATCACCGGCAGGGTCGGGCCGAACGTCTCCTCGGTCATCGCCTCCATCGAGTGGTCGACGTCGAGCAGCAGCGTCGGCTCGAAGAAATCGCCGGGACCGTCGCCGCGGTGACCGCCGACGACGGCGCGGGCGCCGTGCTCGACGGCGTCGTTGACCTGCTCCTCGACGAGGTCGGTCTGGCTCGGCGAGGTCATCGCGCCGACGTCGACCTGCGCGGGACCGCCGGGGACGCCCTGGCGGAGCGCCCGCATCTTCTCGGTCACGCGGCCGACGAAGTCCTCGTAGACGGGCTCCTCGACGTAGACGCGCTCGACCGAGATGCAGGTCTGGCCGCCGTTCTGCATCGAGTAGTGGACGGCGGCGTTGGCGGCGCGCTCGAGATTCGCGTCGCGGAGGACGATCATCGGGTCCTTGCCGCCGAGCTCCATCGCCGTCGGGGTGAGCGTCTCGGCCGCCCGCGTCATCACCTTCTTGCCGACCTCGGTCGAGCCGGTGAACATGACGAAGTCGACGGCGTCGATCAGCGCGTTGCCGATCGCGCTGCCCTCGCCGACGGCGACCTGGAAGACGTCCTCGGGAAGCCCGCACTCGTGCAGGCCCTCGGCCATCAGAAGCGATGTCATCGGCGTCAGCGTCGCCGGCTTCAGGACGACGGAGTTGCCGGCGGCGAGCGCCGGGATGCAATCGCCGAACGAGTTGGTCAGGGGGTAGTTCCACGGTCCGATCACGCCGACGACGCCGACCGGCGCGTAGCGGAGCTTGAGCTTGCGGCCGAGCACGAACGGGGAAGCCGACTTGACCTTCTCGTCGGCGAGGAACTCGGGCGCGTTCTTGGCCCAGAACCCGAAGGCGGAGGCGGCGTAGGAGACCTCGGCGAGCTGCGCGTCCTCGTAGGTCTTGCCGTTCTCGGCGACGATCGTCGAGATGATCCGCTCGGCGTTGTCGAGCGTCCACTTCTGGGCGCGGCGGAGGATCCGTCCGCGCTCGGCGAACCCGGCGGCCTCCCAGGCGGGCTGGGCCTTGCGGGCTCGATCGACGGCAGCGGTCACCTCGTCGGGACCCATCGCCGGCACGGTCCCGATCAGCTTGCCGGTCGCCGGGTTGATGACGTCGACGGTGCGGCCGGCTTCGGCAGCCTTCCCGTTCGTGGTTGCGGCTGCTTCGGGCGTGGCGGTGGGCTCCACAGGACTCTCCTCGTTCGCGGCTGAAGACTCGGCTCGAGAATGGGACGTTAGCGCGATGCCGACGCCGGGGCGGGCGGCCTCGGCGCGCTCGCCCGGCGGCCCTCACGTACCCTCCCGCCCGATGGCGAGCGCAGCCACACCGACCGGGGAGCCGAGGGAGCTGGCGGGCGGCGAGGTCGTGCTCGACTTCCCGGCCGACGCGGTCGCGCGGCTGACCCTCAACAACCCCGGCAAGCGCAATCCGCTGTCGCACGCGGTCCTCGATGCGATCACCGAGACGCTGCCGCTGCTCGACCACGGGATCGACGTCCGCTGCGTCGTCGTCACCGGCGCCGGCAAGGCGTTCTCGGCCGGATACGACATCGGCGCGATCCCCGACGAGACGTTCGAGCGCGACGCCGAGGCGCTCGTCGCCCATCCGTTCACGGCGGCGATGGACGCGATCAGCGCCCATCCATTCCCGGTCGTCGCGGCGGTCAACGGCCACTGCCTCGGCGGCGGCCTCGAGCTCGCCGTCCGCTGCGACCTCCGCATCTGCGCGGCCGAGGCCAAGCTCGGCATGCCGCCCGCGAAGCTCGGGCTGATCTACGGGCACACCGGGCTCGAGCGGTTCATCGACACGATCGGCGTCCCCCGCACCAAGGAGCTCTTTTTGACCGGCCGGGTCGTCGGCGGCGAGCGGGCCGAGCAGATCGGCCTCGTCCACGAGGTCTGCCCGGCGGCCGAGGTCGAGTCGCGCTCGCTCGAGCTCGCCGCCGGAATCGCCGCCAACGCGCCGCTGTCGCTGCGCGGCAACAAGCACGCGATCGAGACGCTCTCGCAGTTCCCGCGGCTGAGCCCGAAGCAGGTCGATGAGCTGGTCGCGCTGCGCGAGTCGTGCTTCGCCTCCGAGGACTTCCGCGAGGGCGTCCGCGCCTTCGCCGAGAAGCGCGAGCCGGAGTGGAAGGGGCGCTGAGCGGATGGCCCGGCAGAAACCGCACGAGGAGCTGGCCGCGCTCGACCCGCAGCTCGCTCGCCTGATCGATGCGACCGACCCGAAGGAGGTCCTCGGGCGGCTCGTCGATCGCGACCGCGACCGGTTCGTCGCCCTCTGCCGGATCATCGTCGGCCAGCAGGTCTCGACGGCGGCGGCGCGGACGATCTGGGGGCGGGTCGAGGAGGCGTTCGACGGGCCGCCGACGCCGGAGCAGCTCGTCGAGCCGGACGCGGAGGAGCGGCTGCGGGCCTGCGGGCTGAGCGGCCGCAAGGCGTCCTACGCGATCGGGATCGCCGAGGCGATCGTCGCCGAGGAGCTGCTCCTCGACTCGTTCGACTCGATGTCCGACGACGAGGTGATCGAGGCCGTCGTCGCCCTGCGCGGGCTCGGCCGCTGGAGCGCCGAGATGTTCCTGATGTTCGACCTCGGCCGCCCCGACGTCTTCAGCGGCGGCGACCTCGGCCTCCGCCGCGGGATCCAGATCGCCTACGAGCTCGACGAGATGCCCTCGCCGGAGGAGGCGGTGGCGATCGCCGAGCGCTGGAGCCCGCACCGCACCCTCGCCTCCCTCTACCTCTGGGAGGCCGTGCACGCCAACCCGCGCTGACCCGCGGGATCAGGTGGGGTCGATGACGGCGAGCGCGGCGCCGGCGTCGACCTGATCGCCCTCGGCGACGTGAACGGCAGCGACGGTGCCGGCGGCCGGGGCGAGCAGCTCGTGCTCCATCTTCATCGCCTCGAGGACCGCGACGACGGAGCCGGCCTCGACGGCGGCGCCCTCGGTGACGGCGAGGCGGATCACCCTGCCGGGCATCGGCGCCACCAGCGCCCCCTCGGCGAGCGCGCCCTCGCTGCCGGGATAGCGCGGCAGCTCATCGAGGTCGAGCTGGCCGTCGGGGCCGTTGACGTGGTGGGAGTCGCCGCGGCGGCGGACCCGGTAGCGGCGGCGGACCCCGTCCACCTCGAGGTCAACCTCGCCGGGCGTGAGCCCGCGGACGTGGACGCCTTCGAGCGGCGCGCCGGCGACGGCGATCTCGGCGCCGCCGCGCCGCAGCGCGTAGCTGACCTCGACCTCGTCGCCCGCCGCGGTCGCGAACGTGACCCGCTGGGACTCGGAGAAGTTGTTGCGGAAGCCGGGTGGCGCGAAGCCGAGCACCCGGGCCTCGTCCCGGCGCTCCGCCATCGCCGCCAGCGCCGCCGCGGCCAGATACCCGGGGCTGGAGGTGGGACCCACCAACGGCTCGGCGAGACCGGGCTCGCGGTCGAGCAGGCCGGTGTCGGTCGCGCCGGCGGAGAACGGCTCGGAGCGGAGCAGCCGGGCGAGGAAGTCGCGGTTGGTGACGAGGCCGTCGATCTCGGCCTCGGCGAGGGCGGCGGCGAGGCGCGCCGCGGCGCTGCAGCGCTCGGGCGCCCAGCAGATCAGCTTCGCGAGCATCGGGTCGTACTCGGGGCCGACGACGGTGCCGTCCTCGACGCCCGAATCGAGGCGCAGCGGTGCCGTCGCTCCGGAGGCGGGCGCCGCGAACGGCGCCGCGTCCGCGATCCGGATCCGCTCGACGGTCCCGGTCTGCGGCAGGAATCCCGCCCCGGCGTCCTCGGCGTAGAGGCGGACCTCGATCGCGTGGCCGTCGATCGCAGGCTCCCGGGCGGACTCGCTCATCGGCTCGCCGGCGGCGATCCGGAGCTGCTCGGCGACGAGGTCGATGCCGAGGACCATCTCCGTCACCGGGTGCTCGACCTGCAGCCGCGTGTTCATCTCCAGGAAGAAGAACTGATCCCGGCCGCCGCCCTCGTCGAGCAGGAACTCGACGGTGCCGGCGCCGACGTAGCCGACCGCCTCGGAAAG
>JADMIO011678507.1_pt1 | contig 26079 bp, 15 predicted proteins | sample 8958161 | NCBI WGS metagenome assembly JADMIO01 (sample SAMN16585339, study PRJNA669376) | soil metagenome | isolation source: Crop rotation soil | place: USA: Cullars Rotation, Alabama | collected 2011 | reverse complement strand
CACCCGAAGGTGAGCCAGTGTGATTACATTTGCGGCCTAACTGTGGCCAGTCCAGTTACGCTGGAGTCACTAGTATTTAGGTGACACTATAGAAGCGGCCGCGACAACTTGTCCACGTGGAATTCTAAGCTTAGGATCCCAATGTGCTGGAAAGACGCCATGAAGAACCCGGAGGGCGGCCTCACCGACCGCGCGATGTGGATCCACTTCGGCATGCTGCTGGGCTTCATCATGTGGTTCAACGTCTGGTTCGTGATCTGGCCGCGGCAGAAGAAGATCCTGGGCGGCATCGCGAGCGGCAACCCGCACCCCGACGCCGCCAAGCTCGCCGCCACGGCCGGCAAGGCGTCGCGCTTCAACACGTACGCTTCGGGCCCGATGCTGTTCGGCATGGTGGCCGCGACGCACCTCGGGAGCTTCACGGCCCCAGTCCTGGTCGCCGTGCTGATCGTCGGCTGCGGGTTCTGGTTCGGCATGATCAAGCGTTCGTTCAAGGTCAAAACGACCGTCGAGTAGTTTGACGGGCGCGCGGGCGGGGAGAAGAATCCCCGGATGCGCGCCCCCACGTTCGCTCTGTTCTTCGCGTTCCTGCCGGCGCTGCTCGCGGCGCCCGCCCGGGCAGCCGACGCCGACGCGCCGCTCGTCCATCCGATCTACGCGCAGCTCCCCGATCTGCCGGAGAACGAGGTCACCAAGCGCTCGTTCGCCGCGGCGGCGCAGCGGTACAAGCTCTCGCCGCTCGAGGTGATCGACATCCCGCCGGCGGCGGCGCCCAAGGCGCGCGAGAAGCTGAACGACGCGATCCCCAAGGTGCTGAAGCTCGCCTTCGACGAGGCGCTGCCCGAGCTCGAAGCGGCCGCCGCCGAGGTCGCTGCCACGGGCGGCGCCGGGCTGTCGACGTCCGAGCTCGGCGATCTCTTCCTCTACAAGGCGTTCGCGACCGCGCGCGCCGACTGGAAGGCGATCCCGACGCCGGAGCTCGAGGCCGTCAACCCGGCGCGGGCGCGCGCCTTCGCCGACTACCTGCGCGCGGCCACGCTGGCGCCCGGCCGCATGCTCAACCGGCGCGAGCTGCCGCCCCAGGTCGTGGCGGACTTCGCGCGCGCCGTGGAGATGATGCGGGGCCAGCCGCGCGGGACGTTGATCATCCGCGGCGACGCCGACGCGCAGATCAGCGTGGACGGCGCCCCGCCCGAGAAATTGGCGGGCGGCGCGACGTACCGCGATTTGCCCTATGGCGAGCACCTCGTGGCGGTGGACGAGCTCGGGCGTGCGCCGTGGGGCGCGCAGCTCACGCTGGCCGGCGCGACGCTCGAGAAGACCGTCCCCGAGCGCCCCGCCCTCTCGCTTCCGGACGCCACCGCCGCCGATCACGCGCGCCGCATGGGTGCGCGCTTCGCGCTCGTCGCCGAGCGCAAGCCCGGCCCGGGCGCGCGCGTCGAGCTGCGCCTGGTCGATCTGAGCGGCGCCAAGCGCGACGCCGCGCTGATCTCGACGACCGGCGACGAGAAGGGCTCCATCGACGCCGCCGTCATGCGCCTCGACGAACAGGCGCGTCAGATCCGCCAGCTCGAGATCGCGGGCGGCGCGCCCGTGCCGACTCCGGTCGTGGCGCCCGCGCCGGCAGACGGCGCCGGCGCCGCGCCCATGCTCGTCGCGCCGCCGCGTGCCAAGGCCACGCTCGAAAGCGACCCGCTCGCGTGGGCGCGCGACCGATGGCCGCTGCTCACTGCGGTGGGCGTCGTCATCACGTCGGCGATCGTGCTCGGCTTCGCGGCCGGCAACTGAAGCGAGCCGGTTAGACACCCCGCCGAGGGCCGGGCTATACATGCGCCATGAGCCCTCCGGCGCGGCGGACGAGCGCCTTCGGCACGTCGATCTTCACCGAGATCTCGGCGCTCGCCGTCGAGCACGACGCCGTGAACCTGGGTCAGGGCTTCCCGGACTTCCCCGCGCCCGCGTTCATCAAGGAGGCGGCGATGCGCGCCATCCGCGAGGACCGCAACCAGTACGCGCCCGCCGCCGGCCTGCCGAGGTTGCGCGCCGCGCTCGCCGCCCGCTGGGAGCGCCTGCACGGCATGGCCGTCGCGGCGGACGACGTGACCGTGGCGAGCGGCGCGACCGAGCTGCTCCTCGACGCCATGCTGGCCGTCGTCGAGCCCGGCGACGAGGTGATCGTGTTCGAGCCGACCTACGACGCCTACGTGCCGGACATCGTGATGGCGGGCGGCGTGCCGCGCCCCGTGGCGCTGCGCCCGCCCGACTGGCGCTGGGACCCGGACGAGCTGGCCCGCGCCTTCGGCCCGCGCACGCGCGCCGTGGTCCTGAACTCTCCGCACAACCCGACCGGCAAGGTGTTCAGCCGCGCCGAGCTCGAGCAGCTCGCGGCCCTGTGCCGCGCGCACGACGCCGTCGTGATCTGCGACGAGGTCTACTCCGAGATCACCTTCGACGGCGCCGCCCACGTCCCCATGGCGACGTTGCCCGGCATGCACGAGCGGACCATCGCGATCGACAGCATGGGCAAGACGTTCAGCGTGACCGGCTGGAAGGTCGGCTGGGCCGTGGCGCCGCCGCCGCTGACGCGCGCCCTGCGCGCCGTCCACCAATTCGTGACCTTCACCAATTCAGTGCCCTTTCAAGAGGCGCTGGCCGACGGCCTCGCCCTCGCCGAGACCCACGGCTACTTCGACGAGCTGCGCGCCGCCTACACGGCGCGCCGCGCCCGCCTCGCGAGCATCCTCGAAGGCGCAGGCCTCACCCCCCTTCCCACCCAGGGCTCCTACTTCTTGCTCTGCGACATCACGCCCTTCGGCTTCCCCGACGACGTCGCCTTCTGCCGCCACCTCTGCACGAACATCGGCGTCGCCGCCATCCCCACGTCCGTGTTCTACACCGACCCCAAGTCCGCGCCCCCCCTCGCCCGCTTCTGCTTCGCCAAGCGCGACGAGACCCTCGACGCCGCCGCGGCGCGCCTCAAGAAGCTCCGCCCGCTCCACTGAGATACGCCCAGATACGGCCCTCTGAAGTGGTGCATCGCCCCCCTCACCGACGGGTTGGCAATCCACCAAAACTCGATAGAGTGCCCCATGCCCGCTCCACAAGATCGGCGCCCACCACGGAGGTTCGAGATGCGGACACTTGGCTTTACCTTGGCTTTTGCTCTGCTCGGCGCGTCAACGACGGCCCAGGCTCACTTCGGCTTGATGTCGCCGACAACGACCGATACAGACGGCAAGGGCCCACCTCCATGCGGGCCGGACGGCTCGACCGCAGCGCCGGTCGCCGCGCAAGGCGGCCACCCCATTACGCTCACCCTGAAGGAGACGGTGCCGCACCCGGGATTCTATCGTGTCGCCCTGTCGATCAACTCCCGCTCCGAGCTGCCCGTTGATCCAGTGGTGAAGGACTCCGCGGGCAAAATTCTGCCGGCAGATGGCTCGACCAAAGGCATCTCGAAGACGGCGGAGTACACCGACACGCCGGTGTTCCCGGTTCTGGCCGACCACCTGTTCGCTCACACGGGCGCGCCCATGCCCATGTACACGACGATGCTCACGCTCCCCAACGTCACGTGCGCGAGGTGCACCCTCCAAGTCATCGAGTTCATGGCCGACCACGGCTACAACGCGACCCAAGCGGGTACTAGCAACGGCGGATACTTCTACCACCACTGCGCCGACCTCAAGATCACCGCCGACCCGAATCTTCCGGCCTTCGTTGCTCCCAACAAAGATGGCGGCGCATCTGACGCGCCCTCGGACGTGAAGCCTGGAAACGACGGCAGCGCTGGCACGGGAGCGAGCGGAGCCGGCGGAACCTCGGGTACCGCAGGCACGGGTGCGGGCGTCGCTGGGACCTCCGGCGCAGCCGGCGGCGGAGCCGCTGGCACGACGGGGGCCGCGGGCGCGTCGGTCGGAGCCGCTGGAACCAACGGCGGAAGCGCCGGTACCACAGGGGCAGCGGGGAATACTACGGGAACGGCAGGTACTACGGCTGGCGGCGGAGGCTCCACTGAGGACGGTGGTGGCTGCGCATGCACCGCTGCAGGACAGTCCGGTTCGCCGACCCTCCTCCTCGTCGCGGCCGCGGTTTCCTATCTCGTGGCTCGTCGTCGAATTCGTCGTTCTCAGTAAGACCCTGGAAACGGGGAAAAGAAGACCTGATCGATGTCGCCATCGTTGACGTCGCAGGTGATCCAAGCGGAAAGCGACGTGGATGTAGCGTCGACCCGCATCGACACGCGCGTCCAGACGTTCGAGGGAAAGTTTGGAGGTGGCCTTAGCGTTCCGTAGAACGTCGCGTTGCCGTCGCAGTCGACGCCATCGGACAACATCACGTCGCACGCAAATCCACCTTCTGCCTTCACCTTGAACGTCCCACCGTAGTTGTACGGGATACCCGGAGTGATTCGAATGCACTGCTGCGGGTACCCCGTCGCGAAGGTGCTGTGATACGAGCCGGAGAATGGACAGCCGTCGCTGTCGCTCCTCGTCCACTCGCCAAGCTCCGCTTCCCAGCTCTGCAAATCGTTGTCGAAGCCGGCGTTCTTCACGAGGTTCATCGAACTCGGCTGCGAGCAGAGGCAGGGCACGTTGTCATTGCAGCATCGCCCGCCGCATAAGCCGGACGCGCATTGTTCGGCACGCGAACAAACGGCGCTCGCGCCGAGGCGAGCAACGCAGAAGTTCTTCTCGCAGTATGACGTGCTCGTGCAGTCACCGTCCGTCGTACATCCGGAACGGCAGCGGATACCGTCGGCGCTGCAGAGGTAACGGCCACACGACTGCACCTTCGGAACACACTGCCCCGCACCGTCGCACGTGTTCGAGGGACTGTAGTTTGATGTTCCCGGCAAACATGATTCACCCCGACAGACGGTAGTGGATCCGTAGTTGCGACACGCCCCCGCACCGTCGCACTTCCCATCGAAGCCGCACGTCGTTGGGTCGCTCGCGGCGCAGTCCGTTCCGTGCGCCTGACCTGCCTTGACCGGCGCGCACTTGCCGTCGGGCTGGCCGGTGTTGTCGTTGCGGCACGACGTGCACTTGGCGGCGCAGGCGTTCTCGCAGCACACGCCTTCGGAGCAGTGGCCGAACTGGCAATCTGTGTCGAACGTACACGTACCGCCGTTCGGGGCGCCACCGGGCGGAGCGATGGGGCGGTCGTCGCCCGCATCCCCGTTGCCGACCGACGCCTCGCCGGCATCCCCTCCGTCGCCTAGGTCGACGATGAACGGCTTGCAGGCGGCGAGGGCCGTGGCGGTGGCGAGGAGCAGGGACCAGCGGTTGTGATTCATCGAGACCTCCCCCGGCGTGTTCGGTCCCCGACCCCCGACGATTGCGAAAGATCGCCAGCGGCGCGTGAAGCGTCAAGGGAATCCGCGCGCAACAGACGGGCGGCGCCGCCGAGAAGGCGGCCATGGCTCGTCCTTCTGCGATCGATCGTCTGTCGGACATTCTCCCGGAGCGGCCCAGGCCCTTCAAACGGGCGGAGTATGAACGCCTGATCGCGGCCGGCGTCTTTCGTGACGAGCGTGTGGAGCTGCTGGGTGGCCTGATCGTCGTGATGAGCCCGCAGAGGGCACGCGAAGCGTCCGCCGTCTCGCGCCTCGGTACTCTGCTGGGCGGCGCCATCGGCGATCTCGCCAGGGTGCGCGTCGAGCTTCCGTTTGCGGCCTCGAACGACTCGCTCCCGCGCCCCGACGTCGCTGTCGTCCCGAACGGCGAATACGACGATGCGCATCCTGAAACGGCCCTCCTGATCGTCGAGGTCGCGCTCCAATCTCTGCGCAAGGACCGTCTGCTCAAGGCGGAGGTCTACGCCTTGGCCGGCGTGCCCGAGTACTGGATCGTCAACCTCGTCGACGGGCGCCTCGAACGGTATGCGTCACCGCTCGACGGCGTCTATACGAGCTTCGCAACGCTCGACCGGAACGAATCCGTTCGGCTCGACGCGCTCGGCGGCGTCGCTGTCACGATCTCGGACGTCCTGAGCTCGACCGGCTGACGCAAGGGACCCACTCAACCGTGGCTGGCGTCGCGTGCTACCCTTCCTTCGTGTCCACGCTCGATCACCTCTCGGACCTCGCGCCGGAACGGGTGAGGCCGCTCAAACGGATCGAGTTCGAGCGCCTCGTCGCCGCCGGTGTCTTCGATGACGAGCGGATCGAGCTGCTGGGCGGGGTCATCGTTGAGATGAGCCCTCAGAGCATGCGGCACGAGGCCGCCATCGAGCGGCTGAATGAAGCCCTCGTCCTGGCGCTCCGCGGACGTGCGACGGTACGTCCTCGGCTCTCGATCGCGGCGTCGGACGACTCTCTGCCCGAACCTGACGTCTCCGTCGTAAGCCCGCGGGATCGCAACGCCCGTCCGAGCACGGCGCACCTCGTGATCGAGGTCGCTGACTCCTCGCTCCGGAAAGATCGTCGCATCAAGGGTCGGATCTACGCCGCGGCAGGCGTCCCCGAGTACTGGATCGTCAACCTCGTCGACAACGTCATCGAGGTCTACACGAGCCCCTCCGCTCCGGGCTACGCCCACATGCGCGAAGCCCGCCCCGGCGAGCGCCTCTCCGTTGGTGCGTTCCCGGACGTCGAGATCGCGGTCGCCGACGTCGTCGGCTAGTCGCCTAGACCGTCTCGTCGTCGTCCTGGATCTCGATCTTCACGTTCCACTCGCGGGCCAGCCAGTCGAGGAGCTCGGCCTCGCCGCCCTCGATGGCCTCGGCGCCCGCCGCTTCGAGGACGGTCCCGAAGATGAGCTCGCGCGCGTCCTGCCGGCCCACGCCCACGGTCTTGAGAAAACGCTGGAAGCCGTCGACGTCGGTGAAGCGCTTCTCGAACGCGTCGAGCGTCCGCTGATAACCGTCCTCGCCGAAGGCATCTACCAAATCTTCGACGCGCTCGAGCTCCTCCTCGGACACGTTGCCGTCGGACATGACGGCAAGCTTGATCAACCCCACGAGCGCCGTGCGCTCGTCCTGGTTCAGGTCAGCGAGCTCCATGGCCGCAAGATTCGCACTTGCGGCCCCGTTTGAGAAGGGAGCTCTCTCAGGGTCCCGATGTAGATGACACGAGCAAAGCGGGCGCGTCGTCGACGCCGAAGTGCTGGATACCGAAATAACCCGAGGCGACGTAGACGTCCTTGCCCGCGAACTCGATGTTCTGGGCCCAGCCCAGGGTGCGCACGAAGCGCACGCCGCGCGGGGCAGCGGCGTTGCTGACGTCGACCACGAGGAAGCCGTCGCCCTGCAGGTTCACGAGCAACCGCCCCGCGTGAACGCCCACGAGGTCGCTCCCGTACATGCCCGTCGCGCCGTCGAAGCGCGATGCGAACGTGCCGCCCGCGAGGTCGAACGTCATCAGGCGGTCCGACCCGTCGTCCGCGATGGGCGCGGGCACCGACAGCGCCGACGAGCGCAGGTCCGCGGCGATCGGGCCGCCGCCGACGCCACCCACCGGATAGTAGTAGCCGTACGACTGGTGGCGCCCGACGACCATGAGCGTCTCACCCTCCATCACCATCGACGACGGATAGATGCCGTCGAACGACCGCGCATCGAGCAACTCGGCCTTGCCGCCGCTCGTCTGGCGCAAGAGCGAAAGGCGCAGCGTCGAGTCGCCGTGGCCACCGCCCACCTTGCCCGACGGATCATCGACCCAGAACCAGCGGTAATCCTGCGTGACGAACATGCGCGCACCGGCGGCGTTCGCGTACGTGCTCGTCAGGCGCCCGGGCAGGTTCACGGCCGCGCCGCCCTGCCACTTGCCGCCCACGAGGTCCCAGCGCTGGGCGTAGTTCTTGAACACGGCGAGCGTGAGGTCGCCCATCTTCGTGTCGCCCACGTGCGTCCGGTACGTGAGGTAGAAGCCGGTCGGGTCCACGGGATCCGCGACCAGCCCGTAGCCCGCCTCCCAGTAGTCCGTCGTCGAGAGCACCGTCGTCGACACGGTCGGCGCGTCCGCGTTGGTGAGATCGAGCGAGATGAGCCGGTTCGTCTGGGTGTTGTTCGCCCAGCTCTGGCCGATGATCTCGAGGCCCGACGTCGTCGAGATGACGTTGTTGGCCATGCCGTAGAAGCCGTAGGCGCCCCAGAACCAGTTGCCGCACCAGTAGCCGTAGTAGAGCGACACGTCCGAGGGCAGCGTCGCCTTGCCAGCCGCGCGCGGGTGAGCCGGGTCGCGCAGGTCGTAGACCTGAGCCTCGATGACGGGCGGCACGTAGGTGGGGCTCGTCTTCGTCTGCGGCTGCTGGATGTAACGGATCGCGACGAGCTGGTCGTCGCCGTGCTTGAACACGCGCGCGACCTGGCCGAGCGCGAAGGTCGCCACGGGCGTCTTCTGCTCGAGATCCCCGCCCGCCGCGAAGACGCGGAACTCGGTGCGGTCCTGGTTGACGCCCCAGCCGTAGTAGCGCTGGCTCTGCACCTCCTCGACGACGTACTGGCCGAAGCGGAACACGGCCGTCTCGTAGGGCGCGATCTCGACGATCGACTGGAGCTTGGGCGCCGCGAGGTCCTGGATGCTCGCGATCGACATGTGCGTGTCGGAGAGGTTGATCATCATGCGCTCGGGCGGCGCGCCGGTCGCCGAGCCGTCATGCGTGAACAGGATCGAGCGCTGCACCTGACCGTTTGGATGCACGAACGTGCCGAAGTTCTTGAGCACGGACTGCGCCGCGGGCGCCTTCTGCGGATCGTAGGCGCCGAGGTCCCAGGTCATGCTGCCGACCGCCGTCTCGTACCCGTACCACCAGGCGTCCTTGTCGTTGGTCTGCTTGTAATACGAGACCGGGACCGTGACGACGTTGGCCGCGGCGTCGGAGAACATGCCGATCATCTTGTGGGCCTGGTCGAGGTTCCACGAGATGTCCGACGTGACCCACGAGGCGTTCTGGATGGCCACGCACTGCCGCTGCACGAGGTGGATGTTGGCGAGGTCGCGCACGTCGATGATGCTCACCGCCATGTTCGTCGAGCGCATCGTGGCGTCCATCTGGAAGCCGGTGCAGGTGTCCGTGGTGTCGCGGCCGATGCCCATGAGGAATTGGCCGCCCGCCTTGTCGGTGATGGGACGGAAGACGGACATGTCGCCCGAGAGGCCGTCGATGGCCGACAGGATCTTCAGATTGGCACGGTCGGCGAAGCCGAGCGCGTAGAGCGGATCGATCTGCTGCGCCGTGATCGCGAAGGCGACCTTGCGGTCGACGTCGAACGTCGTGCCGCGCACCGTCTCGCGATCCTTGCCGAAGTCGAGGCGCGACAGGCGCACGGGCGCGTCGCCCTTCGTGACGTCCCACGACTCGAGCGCGTTCTGCGTGCGGAAGGCTCCGGAGCAGCCCGCGGAAGACCAGACCTGCCGGTTGAAGATGCCGTAGTACGTGCCCGTCTTCGTCGCCGTGTCGTAGACATAGGTCTGCTTGAACTGATCGCCGAGCCAGCCCGCCGTCTTGAAGGACGTGTGCAGGCGGATCTTGCCGGTGGGATCGCTGACGTCGATGATCGAGACGACCGCCTGCTGGTTGCTCTCGTAGCTGCCGCAGCCCGAGCCCACCATCGAGGTGCCGTTGTTCCAGGACGACACGCTCCAGTTCTCGACCACCATGAGCGCGTTCGCGGTCGCGGCGATCGTGACGCCGGTGAACGTCTTGTAGTACGAGCTCTGCTGGTCGTATTCCTGCACGCTGCCGCCCTCGAAGATCTTGAGCTGCTGCACGAGGACGGGGCGCTTCGCGTCGGCGACGTTGAACGAGTAGACCCAGGCCTGCTCCTTCGGCTGCATCGCGCCCGGCGACTGCCAGCCGTACCAGTACCACTGCGGGATCGAGGACACGACGTAGATCGTGTCGTCGATCTTGCGCGACACGCCCTCTTTGAGCTCGCCGACGATGTCGGTGGCGTTGAGCAGCTGCGGGCTGCCGGGGTTCGAGACGTCGATCGTGACGAGCTGGGAGACGTTGCGGCGTTGGAACGAGAAACGGCCGCCGTCCTGCGTGAGGTAGAGGACGTCGCGCAGGAGCGCGTAGACGGTCGTGCCCTCGACGAACATCTCGACGGGGTACCCGTAGACGGGCAGGCGCCCGAGGAGCTTCGGATGCTGGGCGTCGTTCACGTCGTAGGCCATGAAGCCGCGGTACGTGTTGAAGTAGAAGAGGCGGTTCTTGTCGATCTTGTAGATGTCGGCCTCTTGCACGTCGGCGACGCGGTCGCCGGGCGCCGCGGCGTCGGCGGCGGGCGCGTTGGTGGACGCGGGGACGGCGCCGCCCTTGGCGCCGCCGGCCGTCTGTCCGAGCTCACGCCCCGAGGCAGTGTCAGTCGACGTGAAGTCGGTCTGACCGGGCTTCGGTTCGTCGGGCATCGTCGTACCGCCGCTGCAGGCCTGGCCGAGGGCGGCCAGCGCGAGCGGGAGGAGCAACGAGCGGAGCTGGGCGCGGCGTGACATCGACATGAGCGAGCCTCCGCGTCACGAAATCAGCAAGGGTCGTGCCCGCGACGTTCCGCGGGCACTCGACCGTCTCGCGCCCGCGCGCTGCACGAAATAGATGCATCGAGCCGGCGGTGGCACTCAGGATTCTGAGGACCGGAACCGCCACGATTCGAACGCGGGCGCGGCTCAGACGTCCGGATCGACGCTGGCGTCGTCCGCGTCGGCCCCGGCGTCCTGGTCGGATCCCCCCGCCCCGCCCGTCCCGGTGTCGCCCGCGGCGCCTGTCGTTCCCGCGGCGCCCGTCGTTCCCGCGGCGCCCGTCGTTCCGGCCGCGCCCGTCGTCCCGGCCGCGCCTTTGGTTCCAGCCGTGCCCGTCGCTCCAGCGGCGCCCGTCGTGCCTGCTGCGCCCGTCGTGCCGGCTGCGCCCGTCGTTCCAGCTGCGCCCGTCGTTCCGCCGCTGCCGCCCGCACCCGCGCCACCGCCGGTTCCCGCCTCGCCGGCGCCCGCCTCGCCGCCGTCACCGGCGGCGCCCGAGCTCGTGGGCGTGTCGTGGATCAGCGTCCACGGTGACAGATGCGTGATCGTTCCTCGGACCGTGGTCGGATCTTGTGACGGGCTCGAGGGCACCGGCACCCAGGCGCCGCGCGAGAGCGTCGCGACCCTCAGATCGCTGGATGGCAGGCCGCCGAGATCGGACTGCACGAACTTCAACGAGAGCACCACGTCGCGCTTGAAGGTCGTCCCGGGCGGCCCGAGGTCATAGACCTTGCCGACGTTGCCGGCGAGCGGTGAGTCGATCTCCTGCAGCGTGATGGCGACGTCCGTCTCGAGCGCGTCCATCGGGATCGTGAGCTTCACCCGCCCTCCGACGCCCGACGCCTGCCCGCCCGCCACGCCAATCACGACGCGCGACACGGGTCGGCCATCCGAGCCGCCCGGAGAGCTGCACGACAGCGCCGCGCACGCGACCAGGAGCTTGCCGAGTGAACGCCGGGCCGCGGTCACGCCGTCATTCGGTCGAGCTCGTCGGATCCGTGACGGACGACGCATTGATGAAGGCGAGCTTGCCGTCATTGTTGGCCGCCGACGTCCACTGCGACGATACCATGTATTGCGCGGTGTTGTTGTTGTAGCTGACGTTCGTCACGGCGCCCGCACCGACGTAGTAGCGGCTGAACAGGTTCGGGTTGCCGGAGGCGTTGTGCCGATCGATGAAGTACACGAACCCGTCGGCGGCGCCCGTCACGACGATGCCGGTCCCCGGGATGTAGAGCGGCGAAGACGTGATCGCCGAGCTCGACACCGTATAGGGATAGCCCGTGGCGAGCGCGCCCGCGCTCGAGACGCTGTAGAGCTTGCCCGAGTCGTCGCCGAAGTACGCGACGCCGGAGGCCGAATCGATCCAGGCCGGCGCCTGGATGGGCACGGCCGCGGTGGTCTGGTAGGGGTAGCCCGAGACGTTCGTGAAGCCGCCGATGCCGAAGTTGGTCGCGTCGAGGGCGTGCAGCTGGCCGCCGTTCGTCACCGCGTAGGCGCGGTTGTTCTGGAGGCGGACCGAACCGTTGACGCTCGTCGTGAGGCCGGTGAAGATCGCGTCGACGACGGCGCCGGGCGACACGTTGACGCGATAGATGTAAGCCTGGCTGCTCGTGGCGGTCGAGCCGAGGTAGGCGTAGACAACGCCCGAGATCCGCTTCCACGAGATCGCGGCGGTGATGGCGCTCACCGAGCCGATGTTCTTGACGAGCGTCTTTTCGGCCGCGCCCGCCGAGACCTGCACGCCGAAGATCTTGGTCGCCGACGAGCCCGTCCCCGCGAAGTAGAGGTTCGTCTGGTCGGTGGCGAGCGGCGAGCTGATCGTGCTGACGCTCGCGCTCGTGAAGTCCGAAGACCAGTTCCCGGCGGCCGGACGCGCGAGCGTCGAGCCGTTGTCGATCAGCTTGATGATGCGTCCCAGCGACGTCGCGATGTACACGACGTGGACGCTGGTGTCCGTCTGGTCACCGTCGCCGTTGACGTCCAGGCCGAGCGCGGTCTCGTTGGCCGTCATCCAGACCGGCGAGCCCACGAGGTCCCCCTGCGCGTTGGGCACGTCGAAGTAGTAGGACGCCGTGCCGTCCGCGGCGCGCACCCACAGCCGGTCGGCCGTGCCGGTGCCCGTGATGTTCTTGTACTCCGTGTAGATGCCGTAGAACGCGAAGGTGTTCCAGTCGAAGGCCGCCGTGGGCGAGCCCTCGGCCGAGCCCGCGATGTCGTTGGGGCTGGCGCCCGACCACTGCACGACGGAGCCGAAGTACGGCGTGGCGGTGTTCTCGCCGTAGTTGTTGTCCGGGTTGGGGTCCGAGGAGGCGTTGTCGCCGTCGGCGTCGCGTGACTCGCCGGCGCCCGAGCCGTTCACGGCGGCGCTCTGGTACTCGAAGAGGGCGCGCGCGCCGCGCAGCAGGCCCGAGGTGCCATTGAGCGTGACGTTCGTCGCCGCCGTCGTGTCGAAATAGCAACCGGGCACCTGGATGGTCTGCGTGCGGAGCGTGATCACGAGGTGCGTCGAGCCCGCGCCGCCGACGTTGTTGAGGAACTTGAGGTGACCGAGCTTCGTGTACGTCGGGCCGGTCGTGCTGCTCGCGATCGAGACGCCTGCAGCGACCGAGTTGTTGAACTCGAGGCCGTCGACGTTGAGGACGCTCGTCGAGCCGAAGGCCACCGTGATGCCCGTGCCCGAGCAGTTGCTGCACGAGATCTTGGGCAGGGTCGCCGCCGTGCCGGCCGAGCCGGTCACCGTGCCGTTGACCGTCAAAGTCTGTCCCGACGCGAGCCTGAGGTTGCTGCCGCTCGTCGGGAACGCCAGCGTCATGCCCGACGCAAAGGTCGCGCCGAGGTTGAACGTCACGCTGCCCGTCGAGGCCGCGTCGCCGACCGTGAAGGTGCCCGCGGTCAGCGTGGGCGCGGCCGAGAAGGTCGTCGTCCCCGTGTTGCCGTTGAAGGCGCTCGTGCCCGTCATGGTCAAAGCCCCCGTGACGGTGATCGTCGCGCCGCCGGCGTTGAGCGTTCCGGTGAGCGCGACGGGACCGGCGAACGAGACCGTGCCGCCGCTGCTCGAGGCCGTCAAGGTGCCGGCGATGGACATCGACGTCGTGCTCGTGAACGCGAAGCCCGACGAGGCGAGGTTCATCGTGCCCCCCGACGAGATCGTCACGAGGCGTGTCGCCGCCGAGCCGCCCGTCAGGCTCGCATTGCCGGTGCTGAGCGTACCGCTGACGGTCACGGCGCCGGCGAAGCGTTGCGTGCCCGAGGCGCCGCTGAACGTACCGCCGACGGACAGGGTCGAGCTGAACGTCATCGTCGACGTGTTGCCGTTGATCGTCCCCGTCACCGTGACGGGGTTGCTGAACGTCGTCGCCGACGTGTTGCCGTTGATCGTCCCCGTGCTGCTGATCGTGAGCGTCGACGGGCCCGAGAAGGTCACGGTCCCGCTGCCGGCGTTGAGCGTGCCGTCGATGGTCATGGCCGCCGTGGAGGGGAAGTCGAATCCGGCCGATCCCAAGGTGAGCGTTCCGGCAGAGCTCAGCACGACCTGCTTCTCCGTGTTCCCGCTGCCTCCCGTCGAGCCCGAGGCCATGTCGGCCGTGCCGGTCTTCAAGGTGCCGCTCGTCACCGTCAGGACGCCCTGGAAGTGCTGGGTACCGGAGCTTCCGTCGAACACCGCGCTCGCGCCGTTGATCGTCGTGGTCGCGCCGCTCGAGTGCCCCGTCTGGCCGAACGTGATCGTCCCCGAGCCGGCGTTGAACGTTCCGCCGGTCATCGTGAAGGCGTCGCCCGACGCGACGTCCATGTTGATCGTCGCGCCGTTGCCCGTGATGGTGCCCGCCGACTGGGAGAAGTTCTGCGTGTTCGTGAAGGTGCTGCTGGCGCCGAACGTGAGCGCCGACGCGCTCGAGCTCGAGACGGTGACCGACGTGGCCGTCTGTGTCGTCCCCGTGCCGAGCGTCACCGCGCCGGTGCCGGAGACCGTGAGGCCGCCGTTGAAGGCGACGTTTCCGCTGCCGAACGTCATCGAGCCCGCCGAGCAGGTGACGGCGCCGGGGGCCGTGAACGCCGCGTTGCCCATCGTCACGGTCGCGCCGCTGACGGTGACGGTCCCGGCCGGAGTGAGGCCGCCGGAGCCGAAGGTGATGTTGCCGGCCGAGAGCGTGACCGTGCCGCTGTTGTTCGTCGACACCGCGCTCGCGCCCGGACTGAAGGTCGTGCTGGCGCCGGACACGGTGAGCGAACGGACGCCGATCGCGGCGCCGCTGGCCGTGAACGTCCCGCCAGTGATCGTCAGATCGCCGCCGTAGCTGCCGCTCTGGTTGGTCCGGATGCTGGTCGTGTTGTTCGTCGTCGACGAGAACGTGCCGCTCGCGATCGAGAGCGTGCCCCCAAGCGAGATGTTGCCGCTCGAGTGGGTGATCGTCGCCGTGTACCCCGACCGCACGGTGATGCTGTTGACCGTCACGCCGGCGTTCATCGCGCAGCTCGCGTTGCCCGCGCCGTCGAAGACGACCGAGTCCGCGGTCCCGGGCGCGGCGCCCGAGGACGCTCCGCCCGACGAGGTGGCCCAACAGCTCGTGCTGGTGAATGCCGACCCCGCGGCGCACCCCGAGAGGCCGCCGCGCCAGTAATAGGTCGTGACGGCGACCTTGAAGCTCGCGATGGCGGCGATCATGTCCGACGGCTTATTGGACGTGGAGATCGTCTCGCTCAGCGAGCCCGAGCCGGCCGAGAGGTTGTACGTACCGAGCTCGTGGCTCGCCGCGCCGGCGACGTCCCCGGACGCGAAGAGGTTGGTGAAAGGCGAGCTCGCGTTGCCGAATGCCTGGTTGCTCTTGTCGCCGTTGTTGCCGAAGGCGCCGATCACGAGGGCGGGACCCGTGTTGTTCGTGAGCGAAACGGTGATCGAGTCGGCGCCGGCCGCCGCCGGAGCGGTGCCCGTCGCGTCGAGTGGGGTCGACTGCTGGATGCCCGAGAACTCGGCGACCTGGAGCACCGTGCTGGTCGAGGACGTCACGGAGAAGCTGACGCTCGTGATGCTCCCAGGATTGTTCGGATAGTAATAGATCGCGACGCCCACGCTGCTGTTGGGGCTCTGCCTCACGGCGAGCTGCCAGTTCGAGGGCGGCGTGATGGACCCGTTGTTGTTGAACTGAAGGACCGCGACGAGGAGGTTGCCGTTCGTCGTCGACGCCAACGTGGCCGACGCCGACGTGGTTCCTGTTCCGCGCGCCTCCTGCACCCGGGCGGCGGCAGCGGCCGACGCCGAGCGCGATTGCACCATCAGAGCTGCGGCTAAGAGAAGCGCGGCAGACCACTTCGACCAAACAAGCCCCGACATGGATCCGAGGTTAAAACGCACGATGACCCTCAGCCCATATCATCGGTGGGGTAGCCTACGATCTTGAAGCGCCTCGTCAGATACCCTTGCAGTTCTGCGCACTTACGCGGCCGGCGCGGTCATTCGTTCGCGCTGGTGGGATCGAGGACGTCGGAGTAGTTGACGTAGAGGAGCTTGCCGTCGTTGGCCGTGGCTGACGTCCACTTCGAGGAGATCATGTACTGCGACGTGTTGCTGTTGTAGCTGACGTTCGTCACGGCTCCCGGACCGACGTAGTAGCGCGTGAAGACGCTCGGGTTGCCGGAAGCGTTGTGCCGATCGACGAAGTAGACGAACCCGTCAGCCGCGCCCGTCGCGAGCACGCCAGAGCGGGGGAGATAGAGCGGCGACGACGTGATCGCCGAGCTGCTCACCGAGAGCGGGTATCCGCTTCCGAGCGCGCCCGCCGCGGAGACGCCTAGAGCTTCCCCGAGTCGTCGCCGAAGTAGGCATCTTGAGACGTCGAGTCGATCCAGGCGGGCGCCTGAATGGGCACGCCCGCCGTCGTCTGGTAGGGATAGCCCGAGACGTTGGTGAAGCCGCCCGAGGTGAAGTTGATCGCGTCGAGGGCGTGGAGCTGGCCGTTGTCCGTCACGGCGTAGGCGCGGTTGTTGGCGAGCCGAATGGAGCCGTTGACGCCTGCCGTGAGGCCGCTGAACGTCGACTCGATGACGGCGCCGGGCGAGACGTTGATCCGGTAGATGTAGGCCTGGTTGCTCGTCGCCGCCGAGCCGAGGTAGGCGTAGACGATGCCGGAGATCCGCTTCCACGCGATGGCGGCGTTGATGGCGCTCACCGAGCCGATGTTCTTGACGAGCGTCTTCTCGGCGGCGCCCGCCGACACCTGCACGCCGAAGAGCTTCGTCGTCGACGAGTCCGTGCCGCCGAAGTAGAGGTTCGTCTGGTCGGTGGCAAGGGGCGACGAGATCGTCACGACGTTCGAGTCCGTGAAGTCCGTCGACCACGCGCCCGCGACCGGGCGGGCCAGCGCCGAGCCGCTGTCGATGAGCTTGATGACGTGCCCGGCCGTGGTCGCCAGATACACGTAGTGGAGGTTCGTGTCCGCCTGGTCGCCGTCGCCGTTGACGTCGAGGCCCAGCGTCGTCTCGTTGGCCGTCCCCCACGTCGGCGCGCCCACGAGGTCGCCGCTCGCGTCGGGCACGTCGAAGAAATATGCGGACGTGCCGTCGGTGTTGCGGACCCACAACCGGTCCGCCGTGCCGGCGCCGCCGATGTTCTTGTACTCGACGTAGACGGCATAGGGAGCGAACGTGTTGAAATCGAAGGCCGCCGTGGGCGAGCCCTCGGCGGTGCCGACGATGTCCGTCGGGCTCGCGGCCGACCACTGCACGACCGAGCCGAAGTACGGAGAGGCCGAGTCCTCGCCGAGGTTGTTGCCGGGGTTCGGATCGCCGGGCGAGTTGTCGCCGTCCGCGTCGAGCGATTCGCCGGCGCCCGCCCCGTTGATCGACGTGCTCTGGGACTCGAAGATCGCGCGCGCGCCGCGCAACTGGCCGGAGGTTCCGAGCAGTCGGACGTTGGTCGCCGCCGTGGTGTCGAAGAAGCAACCGGGGGCGTTCACGACCTCCGTGCCGAGCGTCATGACGAGATGAACCGAAGACGCGCCGCCCTTGTTGCTCGCGAACTTGAGGCGCTTGAACAACGTGTACCGCGCGCCGCTCGCGATCGAGACGCCCGCAGCGACGGAGTTATCGATCTCGAGCCCGTTGACGTTGAGGGTGGATGTTGCACCGAAGGCGACCGTGATCCCGGAAGCGCAACCGTTGCAGTCGATCTTCGGCAGCGTCGACGTCGTCCCGACGTTCGAGGTCACGGTGCCGTCGACGGTCAGGGTCCGGCCGTTGCCGAGGCGCAGCGTGCCGCGGTCGGTCGGGAAGGCCAGGGTCGCGCCGATCGGCACCGTCGCGCCCTGGCTGAGGGTGATGATGCCCGTCGAGCCCGCGCTCGCGACCGTGAACGTGCCACTCGTGAGCGTGGGTGCCACGTTGAAGGTCGCCGACCCCGTGCCGCCGCTGAACGACGAGCTGCCCAGGAGCGAGAACGTGTTCGACAGCGTGATGAGCGTCGCCGCGCCGACGTTGAAGGTGCTCCCGCCGCGCACCGTCACGGTGTTCGAGAACGTCGTCGTCGACGTGTCGCCGTTGAAGGTCCCCGCCGAGCCGGCCGTGGCGGCGCCGAACGTGGCGGTCCCCGAGAACGTCAGGGCCGTGCTCGCACCCGCGTTGATCACGCCGCCGGCCGTGACGTTGGTGGCGCCGTTGACGTTGAGCCGCCTGACGCTCGCGGTCGCCGCCGCGCCGACCGTCAGCGTGCCGGGGCCGACGTTGAGGTTCGAGGAGAACGTGATCGTGCTGGTGGTGTTCGACAGCGTCGTGGTGCCGCCCGTGATGTTCACGTCGCCCGTGACGGTCAGGCCGGCGTTGGTGACGTTGAAGGCGCCACCCGAGACGGCCAGGGTCGGGATCGTGACGGAGGCCACGCTGCCCGTCGACGTCGTGCCACCAGTCACCGACAGGCTCGTGCTGAAGACGAGGGGCGAGGCCGCCGACGCCAAGTTGAAGACGCCGGCGCTGGTCGCCGCCCCCGTGAAGGCGTGGGCGCCGGTGCTCGCCGTGTAGGTGCCCGAGCTCGTGACGTCGAGCGTGCTCGAGAACGTACGCGCGCCGCTGCTGCCGCTGAACGTGCCGCTGACGCTGACGGGACCCTGGAACGTGAGACCGCCCGTGCTGCCGACCAACGTGCCCGCCACCGTGACGTTGCCGGGGAAGGTGGTGTTGTTGACGCCGGCGGTGAACGTCGTCCCCGAGGCGATGTTCACGTTGCCGGCCGTGATCGTCACGTTGGTGCCATTGCGGATGGACAGCGAGGCCGTGCCACCGGCAAGGTTGATGGCGTTGGTGCCGGAGATCGCGTTCCTACCGAACGTGATCGTCGCGCTCGGGTTCGTGTTCGAGACGGTGAACGTGCCGGCGCCCTGCAGGTACAGCGCGTCGGGCGACAGCAATGTCGTCGGGTACTCGAAGCTGAGCGTCCCCGTGCCGCCATTCATCGTGCCGATCGATCCGTCCGAGCCACCCAGCGTGACCTGCCCCGAGAAGATGACGCTGGCCGTGTTGACATTGAAGGTGCCGCCGGCGGTCGCCGTCGTCCCCGCGATCGCGGTGGCGCCCGACATGGTCGTCTGCGAAGTGTTGGCGTTGAACGTCCCGCCGGTCATCGAGAGGCTGCTCACCGTCAGCCGGGTCGAGCCTGCGTTGAGGGTGCCGCCCGACATCGTGAGGCCTGCCTGGATCGCCGCTGTGCCCGATCCCAGGGTCACGGTGCAGCCGCTCATCGTGACGAGGCCCTGGAACGTGGGACCCGACGTCGTCGAGCTGAAGTTCGCGGTGCCGCTGAAGGTGCTCGTCGCGCCCGTGACGGTGACGGCCGCCGTACCGGCGTTGAGCGTCCCCGTCGTGACGGAGAGGCTGGGGATCGAGACCGTCTGCGATCCCAGCGTCGTCGTACCGTTCGTGATCGTGAAGCTCGAGCCGAACGCGAGCGACGCCGCCGTCGACAGGTTCGACGTCCCGGCGCTGCTGAAGGCGCCCGTCACCGTCAGGTTCGACGTCCCGGCGTTGAACGTGCCGCTGCTCACCGTGAGCGTGGGCAGCGAAACGGTCTGCGCGCCGAACGTGGTCGTGCCGCCGCTCACCGTGAGGCTCGTCGAGAACGTGAGCGCCGACGGGTTCGCGAGGCTGAGCTGGCCCCCCGAGTTGGTCACGGCGCCGGTGAAGGTCAGCGCGCCCGCGCCACCGGTGACGGTCCCGCCCGAGACCGACGTAGCGCCTGGGATCGTGACCGCACCCGAACCGAACGTCAGAGAGCCGGAGCTGATGAGGTTGCCCGCGCCGTTGAACGAAACGGCGGCGTTCGCCAAGTTGCACGTCGCCGCTGAGAGGTTGAGCGCCCGGGCGCCCGACGACGTGTTGTTGCCGAAGTTGATCGTCGCCGTGTTGCCATTGAAGTTCGAGCTGGCGTTCTGAACGAGGAGGCTGTTCGATCCCGACGCGGTCGCGTTGTTGAAGTTGACCGTCGCCGTCTGAGCGTTGAACGTGCCGGCCGAGCCCGACGCGCCGACGGTGACCGCCCCGGTGAAGCTCAGCGTGCCGCTGCCGGCGTTGAAGGCGGCCGTCTGGTCGATCACGGTGGCCCCCGTCACCGTGACGTAGCCGCTCCCGGCGGTGAAGGTCGAGCTCGTCCCCGCGCTGGAGCCGCGCACCGTGAGCGTGCCGGAGAAGGTCGACGGGCTCATCGACGAGCCGCCCGCGCCCAAGGTCAGCGAGCTGCCCGTGAGCACCTGAACGTTGCCCGTGAACGATTGCGTCGACGCCGCCGCGAGGTTCATCGTCGACAACGTGTTGAGCGTGACGGCCGCGAAGCTCATGCTCCCGCCTCCGCCCGCGATCGACGCCCCCGTCACGGTGGTCGTTCCTGAGATCGACGTCGCGCCAGCGCCGCCCGTGAGCGTGCCGCCTGTCAGCGTGGCGGTGGTGGCTACCGAGAGGCCGCCGGCCCCGCCCGTGACGCTGCCTCCCGACATCGTCAAGGAGCTCCCGAACGCCGCGGCGCCGCCGAACGTCGTCGTACCGCCCGCGATGTTCCCGATGCCGCCGTTGTTCGTGTTGAACGTGCCCGACCCGACGTCGAACGTGCCGCTCTCGACGTAGAGCGAGCGCACGTTCCAGGTCATGCCGTTGCCGTGAACGGTGCCGCCCTGCACGTCGAGGTCGCCGATGTAGTTGCCAGTTTGGTTCGTACGGAAGTTGATTCCGGCCGACCCGTTGAACGTTCCCCCGCCGATCGTGAAGTGTCGCTGCAGGAGGAGGTTCGTCGTCGACTTCGTGATCGCGCCTACGTAGCCGGATTGGATCTCGATCGAGTAGGCCTGCTCGGTGCTCGTGCCGTCCCACGGGCTCATCGTGCAGTCACCCAGACCGCCGGCGTCGAAGATCACGACGTCGTTCGAGCCAGGCGAGGCCGTGCCCGTCCACACGCCACCCGAGGACGTCGACCAGCACGCGTCGTCGTCGAAGTAGCCGTAGCAGATGGTCGAATCAGGCGTCGACGGGTTGACCGGACGCGCCGGGTAGCTTCCCGCGCCAATCCAGTAGAGCGCCTGCACCTTGAACGTGACGAGCGTCGCCGAGTACGCGGCGTTGGGGGCCGTTATGGTCGTCGAGAGGCCCGCGCCCGCGGCGCTCGTCATGAGCGTCGACTCCATGTTCGTGCGGTGCGACGTGCCGGCGTCGAGGTTCGTCGCCTGGGTGCTCGTGTTGTAGAGGTACGAGCTCGTGCGCGCGAAGCCGTTGGTGCCGTTACCGAAGCTGGCCGATTGCGCCGCCGACGCGACGAGGACATAGCCGTACTCCGACGTCTCGTCGGGGGCGGTGCTCGCGGTGATGGCGATCGAGTTGCCCGTGCCCGTCTTGTTCCCGATCGAGTCGACCGGGCTCGACGTCACGATGCCCGCCACCTCGGTGAGCTGTACGGTCGCGACCGTCGTCGAGGGCGAGAACGTGAACGTCTCCGTGGTGTGGAGGACCTTCGCTGGGCTGTCAGCGATGTAATAGATGGCGGTCCCGATCGTCGTGCCGTTGTCGCTCCGATAGAGCGTGGTGTCGATCTGCTGCCATCCGGCAGGAGGCGTGATCGTCACGCCCGAGCCGCCCGAGTAGGTGACGCCCGCAATGAGCAGGTGATGCGCCGTCACGGCGGTGCGCCACCAGGCGGTGACGCTGCCCGTGCCGGTCGCGTAGTTGCGCTGCGACTCCGTCGCGCGCGCGAAGGCGGAGCTCGCGGCGCCGACCACCGCCGTCCCGAGAGCGACGCTCAGCACGACCCTCGATAACAGACCTCTCCAGTCGCGCCTTCGTCGAAGATACACGGATCCTCCCCCCACCTAAATCGACGGCAGACCCCCCCAACTTGACCGCGTAAATTCGTGTGGAGGACCGCCCTACTCCCAGGCGTCGTACGTCTCGAACTGCATCGAGTACGTCGCGCGGCCCTGCGTCGCGCTGCGCAGGTCCGTCGAGTAGCCAAACATCCGACGGAGCGGCACTTTCGCAGTGATCACACGCTGCTCGCCGCGGAAGCCCACATCCTCGATCTGGGCGCGGCGCGCGTTGAGGTCGCCGAGCACATCGCCCACGTTGGCCTCGGGCGAGATGACCTCGACGCGCATGATGGGCTCGAGCAGGCGCGTGCCGGCCTCGCGCCAGGCCTGGCGGAGCGCCTCGCCCACGGCCGCCTTCTGCCCGGCGGGCGTCGACGCGTCGGGTCGGTACTCGACGCCGGTGATGACGACCTCGATGTCCTCGATGGGATAGCCCTGTGGGCCCGAACGCATGGCCTCGCGCGCGCCCTCCATGGCGGCGTCGAGGATCGCGGGCGGCGTCTCGACGAGCTTCACGCCGGGCGTCGCGACCGGCCGCGGGAGCTCCATGCGCAGCGCGTTGCCGGCGCCGCGCGGGCGCGGCGCGACGCGCACGCGCGCGTGGCCGAAGAGCGTCTCGTCCTCGACGACGCGCTCGAAGCGCGCCTCGGTCTCGGCCGTCTTGGCGAGGGTCTCGCGGTGCACGACCTGGGGGCGGCCCACGTTGGCCTCCACGCCGTACTCGCGCTTCAACCGGTCGACGATGATGTCGAGGTGCAGCTCGCCCATGCCGCGGATGATCATCTGGCCGGTCTCGGCGTCCTCGCCGAACTTGAAGGTGGGATCCTCGTCGGCCATCTTGGCCAGGCCGAAGTCGAGCTTCTCCTTCTCGGCCTGGGTCTTGGGCTCGATGGCCCGCGCGATCACCGGCTCGTAGGTGTCGATGCGCTCGAGGATGATGGGCGCCTTGGGGCTGCAGATCGTGTCACCCGTGCCCGCGTCGCGCAGGCCCATGGCCACGACGATCGTGCCCGCGCCCGAGCGCTCGCTGCGCTCGCGCTTGTTGGCGTGCACGGTGAAGAGGCGCGCGATCTTCTCGTTCTTGCGCGTGCGCGCGTTCTGCACCTCGTCGCCCGGCTTGAGCACGCCCGAGTAGATGCGCACGAAGGCGGCCTTGCGGCCCTCGTCCATCGCGACCTTGAAGACCAGCCCGCAAAACGGCGCGTCGTCCGTGGGCGGGCGCGTCGCCTCCTCCTCGGTCCCGGGGACGTGCCCCTTGATCGGCGGAACTTCGATGGGCGACGGCAGGTAGTCGCACACGGCGTCGAGCAGCGGCTGCACGCCCTTGTTGCGCAGCGCCGCCCCCGCGAGCACGGGCACGAACGCGCAGTTGATGGTTCCCTTGCGCAGGGCCGCCTTGAGCGCGTCCACGGCGATGGGCTGGCCCTCGAGGAAGGCGTTGGCGATGGCGTCGTCCTGGTCGGCCGCGGCCTCGACCAGCTTCTCGTGCGCCGCCGCGACCTCGTCCGCCATCGCGGCGGGCACGTCCTCTTCGCGCGCGCCGTCCTCTTCGTCGCCCGAGAAGTACATGGCGCGCTGGCGCACGAGATCGACGATGCCCTCGAACTTGTCCTCGGCGCCGATGGGCAGCTGGATGGGTACGGGCCGCGCACCGAGGCGCGTCTTGATCTCCTCGATGGCGCCGGGGAAGTCGGCGCCCGCGCGGTCCATCTTGTTGATGAAGGCGATGCGCGGCACGCGGAACTTGTCGGCCTGGCGCCACACCGTCTCGGACTGCGGCTCGACGCCCGAGACGCCGTCGAACACGACGACGGCGCCGTCGAGCACGCGCAGGCTGCGCTCGACCTCGATCGTGAAGTCGACGTGGCCGGGCGTGTCGATGAGGTGGATCTCGTGGGTGCGCCAGGCCAGCGTCGTGGCCGCCGCCGTGATCGTGATGCCGCGCTCGCGCTCCTGCGGCATCCAGTCCATCTGCGCCTCGCCGTCGTGAACCTCGCCGATCTTGTGGATGCGTCCCGAGTAGAACAGGAAGCGCTCGCTCACCGTCGTCTTGCCCGCGTCGATGTGGGCGACGATGCCGATGTTACGGGTTCGCGTGATCTTCGGGCCCTTGGGGGCGTTCTTGGTATCGGCGGCCATGGCTGATCCGAGGCGGGCGGATTATACGCATGCCCGCCTCGGAGACCATCGATTGCGCTCGGGAGCGGCCGGCCCTACGGAGCGAGGAAGGCCCTCGAGGTCAGCACCGCGGCGATCATGGCGCGCATCTCGAGCCCCGAGTTGGCAAACGTCCCTTGCGCGTAGTCGAATGACGGCTGATCGGCCTCGGTCAGCGAGCGGCCGAGCGCGAAGGTCATCCACTGCTGGACGAAGCAGCGCGCGGCCTCGCTGTTCGACCCGAGGACGCCGGCGAGCTCGACGGGGCCTCCGAGCACGACGTAGCCAGGGGGCGGGCCGTCGTTATTCATGAAGCCACCGCTCGTGTCGACGGGCGAGCCGTTGTCGGTCGTGCGGGTGCGCCCGATGGCGTCCAGGCCCTCGAAGAGGTAGCCGAGGTCGTCCGTCAGCCGGTGACAGGCGGCGCACGCAGCGTTCTGACTGACGAGGTCCTGGAGGGCCTGGCGCGTCGTCTTCATGGGCGGGAACGTCGGGGCGAGCGCCGGCGTGTTGGGCGGCGGCGCGGGCACGAGGCGGCACAGCACCTGATTGGACACGAGCGCGCCGCGGAGCGTGGGCGAGGTGCGCGTCGCCAACGAGGTGACCGCCATCACCGCGGGCTGCGTGAGGATGCCGGCACGCACGGTCGGATCGAGGGCGACCTTGCGGAGCGCGGTGCCGGTCACGCCGGCGACGCCGTAGATCGACGCGAGGTTCTCGTCGATGTACGAGAACGGCGCGTTCATCAGCGTCCAGAACTGGCCGTCGCCGTCGAGGGTGACGTTGACGCCGAAGGTCTCTGTCTCCGCAGCCATCGACCGCCGCAGATCGGCGGTGAACTCGGGATAGAGCGTGGGGTCCTTGGTGGCACCCGCGAGGTCGTCGAGCCCGAGCCACCAGCGATAGAACGCGCCGAGGCCGATGCGCGCCCGTCCGTCCGCGAACAGCTGGGACACGGACGCCGTGAGCTCCCGATTCGTCCGCGGCGTGCCGACGATCACCGCGGCGTCGGAGGCCCCGCCCCACAGCACGCGCGTCGCGCGGCGGAGGGCGTCGCGCGCCGTGATCGGAAGCGTGAACTCGGGCTCGGGCGCGAACCCGCTCCCGGTCCCCGCGGCACCCGACGTGCCGGCGAAGCCCGAGGCGCCGCCCATCGCGCCCGTTCCGGCCCCGCCCGAGGTGCCGCCGAAACCCGAGGTGCCCGCGAAGCCCGACGCGGTCGTTCCGGCCCCGCCCGAGGTGCCGCCGAAGCCCGACGTGCCGGCGAAGCCCGACGCGGTCGTTCCAGCGCCGCCAGACGACCCGGTGCCGGCTGCGCCCGTGGTGCCGGCCGAGCCGGAGGTTCCGGCGGCGCCGTTCGTGTCGCCGACGAGGTGGCGGTTGTCGCAGCCGGCGGCGGCGGCGCACGCGATCGTGAAGATGAGGAGCTGGGTTCTGCTGGGCTTCGTCATGACGGGTCTGTGACCATCGGGAGGCGAAACTTACAAACCGGCGCGCGCGCGCCGGGCTTCGGCGGCAAAGCGGCCTTCCGGAAAGCGCTCGAGGTAGAGCTCGAGATCCTCGACGGCGCCGCTGCGATCGCCCGTGCTGGCCCTGCAGACGGCGCGGCCGTGAAGGGCGCGCTCCGTGAGCTCGGACGGGACCGCCGGCGCCGCGAGGATCGCGTCGAAGTCCCGCGCCGCGGCGGCGCAATCGCGCGCCGCGCGCAGCTCGCCGCGGATCACGCGCAGCTCCTGACCGCGCCGGCTGCTGCCGAGGGCGACGCCGTCGAGGGCCGCCAGCGCCTCGTCCGAGCGCCCGAGCAGGAGCAGCGCGTCCACGCGCGCCTCCTCCGCCTCGCGGCGCAGGATGCCGCGCGGGAATCGCGCGCGGTAGGCGTCGAGATCCGCGAGCGCACCCGCGCCGTCGCGCGCCTGGCGCAGCCGCGCCACCGCCGCGTCGAGAGCGGCGGTCTCCTCGGCGAGCGCCGACGGGATTGCGCGCGGCGCGGGCGGCGGGTCGCGCTCGGAGAGCGGCGCCGGCTCGAGCGCCGGCGGCACGAGGTGTCTCGCGCGCTCCCTCGGGAGCGGCACCCGCGCGGCCGCGGGGGCCGCCACAGGCAGCGCCGGCAGCGGCTCGGCTGCGCCCGCC
>JADMIO010647483.1_pt1 | contig 26080 bp, 19 predicted proteins | sample 8958161 | NCBI WGS metagenome assembly JADMIO01 (sample SAMN16585339, study PRJNA669376) | soil metagenome | isolation source: Crop rotation soil | place: USA: Cullars Rotation, Alabama | collected 2011 | reverse complement strand
ACCATGGGGGCATCGCAATCATTTGCCGCCGCGAGGCATTTTTCCAGCGGCACCATATCCTTGAGCGAAGTGGAGTATTCGCGAATACGCCCGCACCCGGTGCACGTCAGATTGCACGTATGCAACGGCTCCAACTGGAGGACCATCGCAAATTTGGGGGTCTTGCGAATTTTGTGCTTAACGATATGGCCCGCGATTTTCGCGGACAAAGCGAAAGGAAATCGCATAGTTTTAGCGGACTAGCGCGACTTGTTGAACGAATGAGGGCTTGAAAAGCGGCAGGTCGTCTGGTGCGGTTGGTGCTGGCATTTTGCCGGGTTCCGGCAATTGCCTGCCCGCCGGCGGGTCTGCTTTGAGCAGTCCGGGCAGGAAGAAGGTCGCGGGTGAGACGCTATGCGAGGCATTGATGCCACTGCATCCGGCTGCCAAGAGCGTCAAAGCGGCATACGCGACGATTCCAAACGATTTGCGCTTTGATGTCACTGGAATAACAGTATAAGTCCGTCCGCCATGTACGCAATAACTAAATCGAGGCTGCGCCGGGTGAGGAAATGCGTTGTGATGAGGCATATCCTCTCATTAACAACGCTGGTCGCGCTTGGTTGCACGCTTTTTGCAGGGGTGGCCGAGAGCGACCCCCAGTGGGCTGAGTTTGCCCGGCGTGCCCACGAGAAGTATGTTGCCGCCCGCAATCGCTACCTCGCCGAATCCACCAATCCCGTCGCCACGTGGGAATTTGGCCGCGTGAGTTTCGATCGCGGAGAGTTTTCGACCAACGACACGGAGCGGGCGGCCATTGCCGAACAGGGCATCGTGGCATGCCGGCAATTGATTGCGCGCGACATCAATTCGGCGGAGGGCCACTATTATCTGGGAATGAACCTGGGCCAACTGGCCCGCACCAAATCGCTGGGGGCGTTGCGCATTGTGGACGAGATGGAACGCGAATTCAAATTATCGCGCGCGTTGAACGAGAAATTTGACTGTGCCGGCTCCGACCGAAACCTGGGCCTGCTTTATCTCGAGGCGCCGACCATTGCCAGTATTGGCAGCCGCACGAAGGCCAAGCAGCATCTTTTGCGCGCCGCTGTGCTCTTTCCAATGTATCCCGATAATCGGCTTAATTTACTTGAGGCTTACATGAAGTGGGGTGAACACGCCGCCGCTGGCCGGGAACTCGACGCGTTGAAGAAGAATTTGCCACGCTCCCGCACCGACTTCGCTGGCGAACAATGGGCGGCGGGCTGGGCCGAGTGGGACATGCGCCTGAAAAAAGCGGAAGCCAGACTCGAAGGAACGTCGAAGGCGCTCGTCAGCCCGCGTCACGGATCATCGTAGCTGAAGCGGTATCGCAGGTTGGAGCGCTGCGAAATCAAACGGGCACGACGGCCGCCCAATTCGTCGGGCCGAATTGGGTGAGAAACTTTTCGCGCAGCGACTCGGCTTCGCGCGGATTCTTCACGATGGCAAAGGTGGTCGAACCGCTGCCAGACATGAGCGCGACGGCGGCTCCGTGCGAACGCAGGAATTCCTGGAACAATACGAGCAGCGGAAATTTTTCCAACGCGGGTGCTTCCAGCGAATTGTAAAATTCATCCGCGGCCGCCGGCAAATTCTTCTGAAGTTTCGCAATCAAACTCTGTGCCCGCCCTGCCTGGCCATTAAGGGCCTTGGGAAAACGGGCAAGGTTTTGGTAGGCCCAGGCCGTGGAGATGCCAAACCCGGGATGAATCAGAAGAAATGCCGCGCCCTGCATCGCTGGAAAAGATTCGAGCGATTGGACTTTTTCCCCGCGTCCGGTTGCGAGGGCCGGTTTGTTTTGTAAAAAGAAATTCACATCCGATCCGAGCCCCGCCGCGAGTCCGTCGAGTTTTGAAATTGAAAGCGGCTGCCCAAAAAGTTCATTGAGTCCGAGCAAAGTCGTTGCGGCATTGGCGCTGCCCCCTCCCAGTCCCGCTGCCAGCGGGATCCTTTTTTCCAGGTGGATTTTCACTCCGTCCTGGATTTTGGCGGCGTGCAGGAACGACGTTGCGGCGCGGTGAACCAGGTTGCCCGCATCGGTCGGCAACTCGGGATTGTTGCAGGTCAGATGGATTCCACTGTGACCGGTGGCGAAAGTGATTCGGTCACAAAGGTTGACCGGATGAAAAACAGTTTCTAGTTCATGAAAGCCATCCGACCGCTTGCCGAGGATGTTGAGCAGCAAGTTGACCTTGCAAGGTGATGACTTTTCCAGTGTCACGGGCACAAAAAAGCGCCAACACCGAAATGTTGGCGCAAGGAGACGGTCTTGGGAACAATTTAGTTGTCGAAGATCTTGAAACGGTTTCCGGGAAGGAGCGGGGCCACCTCGCCGCCGGAGAAACCGATGGAAGTGTCCGTCGCATACAACGAATCCGACTTGAGCCCGGGTTTGTAGTTGTCGGGATAAGCGGGGACCGGCGACAGGTAATTGGTAGCGATCGGGTCATAAGTCGGAATTGGGAAGGTCACTACTTCGTAGATGCCGATGCCGGTGCGGGCGAGGCTGCGATTCAACCCGCGAATGAAGCCGGTGGTGGAACCTTCGCCCGGTGAATCAAACAGCGCGGTTTGCTCCATTGAGCGGCGCATTTCGCCCATGCGGACGGCTTCAAAAATGTTGTTCATGCCGCGACCGAATTTTTTCTCCGGACCGGCGCAGCCGGAAGCCAGCAGGGAAACAATGGCGATTGCACCGAGAAGAGAAGTTGATTTACACATAGGTTTTGTCGAGTTTCTAAAGTCAGCCTACCCCGTTCGCGTCGGTTGTAAAGAGGGAATTCGGCGGCTATTTAACGCTTCTTTCGAATCATCCAGACGACCTCAAAGTCCCGTCGGATAATCCACAAATTCCCACGGGACACGGAACTTGCGCGAAAGATTTGCCGCCAGGGCCTTCACGCCGAATGTTTCGGTGGCATAGTGCCCGCCATAAAGGACGTTAATCCCCAGTTCCTCGGCGAGCCCATAGGTCCAATGCGGCCCTTCGCCGGTGATAAAGGTGTCCACGCCTTCCGCAGCGGCTTTCTTCAATTCACTGCCGGCGCCTCCCGTAACGATGCCAATCCGGCGACAGTGACCAGGACCGCCGGGGATCACCAGCGGCTTGTCTCCCGTCGCACGCTGGAGTCGCCGGGCAAGGTCCGGGCGCGAAACGCTGGCCATGGTTTGCAGTCCGAGAAACTGGTCACGTTCACGAAAAAAAGGGCGAAGCTTTTTCAACCCGAGGGCGGTGGCCAGTTGCACGTTGTTTCCCAGCGTGGGATGCGCGTCCAGCGGCAGGTGCGAGCTGTAAATTGCGATGTCGTGGTCGAGCAACAGGCGGAGCAGTTCATATTTTTTCCCAATCCACGGATGGGATGGCGACCAAAACAGGCCATGATGAACCACCAGGAGATTTGCGCGCGCTGCGATGGTCAACCGCACCGTTGCGAGGGTGGCATCCACCGCTGCGGCGATGCGCGTGATGCCGCCGCGATTTTCCGCCTGCAGGCCATTGACGGCACCTTCATAATCCTTGAAGTCGCGGGGACGCAATAACCGGTCACAATGAGCGACAATTGCGGCGAGGGAAGCCTTTGACATGAAGCGATGAAATCAGAACTTGAATCAGGCGCAAGGGAAACGTGGTCTTTTCAAACCGACTGATTTAATCCTTTTTCCGTATCCAGCGCGCAGCTTTCATTTCGAAGCGGGGCAGGGACACGGGTGCGACAATGGTGACGGGAACGCGCAGGGAGAATTTGTCCTGAAATTTTTTCTCCAATTTCGTGACGAGCCCCCGCGCATCGGTGCATTCGGCCGTCGGTTCGATGTGAACACGAAGTTCAATCAGAGAGCTGGTTTGATGGACGTGAACCTGAAACTCCGCAATTTCAGGAAACGCACGAATGACTCCTTCAATCGCGGCGGGATAAATATTTACCCCGCGCACGATCAGCATGTCATCAGTCCGCCCGAGAATGCCGCCATCCAGCGCGAGATCGTGGCGACCGCAAGCGCAGGGAGTCCTCAGTCCTGAGTCTGGAGTCCTGAGCCTTACCAGGTCGCCTGTGCGATAGCGCAAAAGCGGTGAGCCCGTCCGGGTCAGCGTCGTCAAAATCAGTTCTCCTTGCGTCGCCGGGTCGCCGTTTCCGGGATTGATGACTTCGGCGTAAAAGGCGGATTCGATGACGTGCAACACGCCTGGCTGTGCCGGGCATTCAAATGTGACCGGACCAACCTCCGTCATGCCGTGATGGTCGAAGATCCGCGCGCCGGGCCAGAGTGATTCCAGTTTTACCCGCGTGGCGGGGATGCTGCCGCCGGGTTCCCCGGCCACGATGATGGTTTTGATTCGCAATGCGGCCAGGTCAAATTTCTCCTTGGCGGCAACTTCCGCGAGATGAATGGCGTAGGTGGGAGTGCAACAGAGAACTTGTGCACCATTGTCGCGAATCATCCGCAGACGTCCGGCGCTGCTGAGCCCGCCGCCCGGCAGACAAAGACAGCCCAATTGCCCGGCTGATTCAAACGCCAGCCAGAAGCCGAGGAACGGCCCAAAGGAAAAAGCGAACATGACGCGATCGCCGGGATTGACATCGGCTGCGCGGAATACCTCCGACCAACTCTCCAACATCGCGCTCCAACTTTCGGGGGTATCGAGCCAGCGCAAAGGCGCGCCGGTGGTCCCGCTGGTTTGATGATAGCGCGTGTAGCTTTCGAGCGGATAGGTGAGGTTCGTGCCGAAGGGCGGATTTGCGGTTTGGTCAGCGACGATTTCCTGTTTGGTAGTAAAGGGAAACCGGGTGGAGAAATCTTCGAGGGACGCGAGATCAAAACCCACCCCGGCCGATTGAAGTTTTCGGGTGTAAAACTTATTGGCGGGGATCAGCTCCGCAAGAAGCGAACGAAGCTGTTCAAGTTGGCCGGCGGCGATGGCCGGAGCCGATTCCGCGTTCCGCGCAGCGCGTTCCGCGTTAAGACCGTCGGCCATATTCAGTGTTTTACTTCGCGGCAGGCGCGGAGGGAGAAATTGGCGCGCTGGCAGTCACGGTGGGCTTGGCGGGTCCGGGTTCGGGTTTGTAATAAGTGACCATCGCGGCGCCGGCGGCGGCGAGCGCCAGGCCGATAAAAAACTGCGGCTTGATCGAACCCCAGCCACCGGCGGGTGGATGAAGAATGGTTGAGACCAGGGCGTTCACGATTGGCGCGCCGGCGAAAATGATGCTCATGACCACCGGGACGTAGGCGGCCTTCGGATTGGGCGCCGCGCCAAACGCCAGCAACACGCCAAGCGCGCCGACCGCGCCGACCGTGCCCGCGAGGAGCGACCACCAAAAACCCTTGTCGGGATAACTCCAAAACGCCGCCGAACTGCCCTTGGCGCTGAGGATGGCAATTGGCGCCAGGATGGCGGTGAGAAAATACGCCACGCCGACGACCAGGAAGGCTTTCATGCGCCCGTTAACCGGGTCGGCCATGCTCATCGAACCGGTGTGAAGAAAAATTCCGTATACGCCCCAACAGGCGACGGTTAAGAATGCGTAAAGGAGCCAATTCATGATGAGAGTTTAGCGCGCACGCAGGCCGACGCAAACGGATTGTGAATACCGCTTGCAATAAATCGTCCTAACTTTGTGAAACTGGGGTTTTGTCTTTTGGCTGTGGGATTGATTCTCGCCGGGTGTGCCTCCACCAGCAATCTTCAATCGCGCAAACAGGAGCGCGCGGCCGGTTATGCGGCGCTCTCGCCTGAATTCAAAAAATTGGTGGATGACGGACAAATTCGCCGCGGCATGCCGGAAGATGCGGTTTACATTGCCTGGGGAAAGCCCGCGCAGGTTTTACAGAAGGAAGACGAGCATGGGCACGCGGTGGTCTGGCTGTACGAGGGAGGCTGGATGGAGGAAACGCGCTGGTGGCCGGGTCGTAGTCGTTACCCGGTCAACGAGTACCAACCGCGCACGTACGTTCGGGCGGAAATTGTTTTTGTAGCAGGCAAAGTGGAATCGTGGCGCACTTTACCACAGCCGACGTACTGACAAATAGGTTGTCAGGCCAGCGCCGATACGGGCGCTGCTTCGATTTTGTCCGCCACCGCTTTGGGGATGGTCGCCGCGCTCATTTTGCCGTGCTCATGAGTTACACACACCACAGTCACCGAACCTCGCGCGACTTCGACGGTGGGATTCGAGTTCAGCTTGCGGAATCGAAACGCATAGACGAGGGCCTTGGATTTTTTTTCGGCAACCAGCATGTGAACTTCGAACTCGTCCTCAAACCGCAAAGGTTGTTTGTAATCGCATTCCGCCCGCACGCGCGGCCAGCCCACCGGCGGGTCAACCTGTTTTGTGACCACCGACAAGCCGAGCGAGCGAAAGAAGGCGTGCTCGGCGGCCTCCATGTAACGAAAGAAATTTGAGTAATGAACAATGCCCGCCATGTCCGTCTCACTGAATTCCACGCGCCGGACAATTTTGAATTCGTAAGGCATGTAGGAAGGGTAAAGGCGGAAGCTCCAACATCCAAGCACCAAGCTCCAGAGAAGCTCCAAACTTCAACATCCAATCAGAGTCACCACGCATCATTGGTGCTTGGTCCTTGGAGCTTCTCTGGATGTTGGAGCTTGGAGTTTGGAGCTTTCCAGGGATACCTCAACGTTTGCCAAAGTCTCGCGCGATGGTAGTCTTGGCAACATAGTCACGATTTTGAAAACGAAATACAAATCCTGGGCGGGAGGTCTCCTGGCGGGGCTGGTCATTTCCGCGAGCGCCGCTGACTGGCCGATGTTTCGCGGAGGCCCGGCACTGACCGGTGTCGCGGCCGGCGAACTGCCCGACAAGCCGGTGTTGCTCTGGACGTTCAAAACCCAGGGGCTGGTCAAATCATCCGCCGCCATCGTTGGCGGGCGCGCCTTTATTGGTTCCAGCGACCGGAATGTCTATGCGCTGGAGGTTGCCACGGGTAAAAAGCTTTGGGCGTTTGATGCCGGCGGCGCGGTTGAATCGTCACCACTCGTTTTCGGTGGCCGTGTGTTCGTGGGCTCATCGGACGCAAACTTTTATTGCCTGGATGCCGCCACGGGCAAGCAGCTATGGAAATACACGACTGGCAGCAAGATTCTCGGCGCGCCCAACTGGTTTACCCAGGGCGACAAGACCAATGTGTTGATTGGGAGCTATGATTTCAAACTTCATTGCGTAAGCGTAACCGGCGGCAGCAATTGGGTGTTCGAGTCCAGCAATTACATCAATGGTTCGCCCGGGGTCGCGGACGGACAAACGGCGTTTGGCGGCTGCGACGGGTTACTGCACATCATCGCGCTGGCAAACGGTTCGGAAGTTTCCAGCAATGAAATTGGCTCGCCGATTGCCGCCTCGGTGGCATTGGCTGACGGACGCGCCTATTTCGGTCATTACGGCAATGAATTTGTCTGCGCCGATTTGAAGTCCGGCTCAAACCTCTGGACGTATCGCGATCGTGAATTTCCCTTCTTCTCGTCGCCGGCGGTTACCGCCAACCGTGTGTTGTTCGGCGGACGGGACAAAATGCTTCATGCGGTGAATCGCGAGGACGGCAAAAGCGTCTGGAGTTTTGCAGCCCGCGGCAAGGTGGACAGCTCGCCGGTCGTGTGCGGGGACAAAGTTGTGGTAGGTTCCGACGATGGACGGCTGTATCTGGTCCGCTTGAGCGACGGCAAGGAAGTCTGGTCGTATGATGTTGGCCGGCCCATTGAAAGTTCGCCGGCGGTGGCCGATGGAAAGATTGTAATCGGCGGCGATGATGGAAGCGTCTATTGCTTTGGAAAGAAATGATTCCCTCAGTCGACACAAATTTAATGCCGAAGTCGCCGCCGTTTGAGAAACAAACGCAGGCGGGAAATTATTTCGTGGCGAACTACCCGCCGTTTGCATTCTGGAAACCGGAGTTTGTCCCGGATTTCATGGCTGCGTTGGACCGTCCGCCGAATGCCGCCACGCCGCTGGGCGTCTATGCACACATTCCCTTTTGCCGGAAGCGCTGCCATTTTTGTTATTTCAAAGTTTATACGGACAAGGATTCGTCCGAGGTTCGGTCCTATCTCGATGCGCTGCTCAAGGAGTTGACGGTCTACGCCGGCAAACCTGTAATCGGTGGTCGCAAGGTGCGCTTCGTTTATTTCGGCGGCGGCACACCCAGCTATCTTTCGCCGGATCAATTAAAGTTTCTCACCGACGGAATGAAACGGCTGTTGCCGTGGGACGCGGTGGAGGAAGTGACGTTTGAAGCCGAGCCGGGCACACTCACGGATCACAAGTTACAGGCGATTCGCGACCTCGGCGTCACGCGCCTGAGCCTGGGCATCGAACATTTTGATGATCACATCCTGGAGATAAACGGCCGCGCCCATCGCTCGAAGGAAATTGCGCGCGCCTATGCCTACGCGCGCGAAATTGGCTTTCCGCAAATCAACATTGACCTCATCGCCGGCATGGTCGAGGAGACCGAGGAGAAGTGGCGCGAAACGGTGGCGAAAGCCGTCGAACTTCGGCCTGATTCGGTGACCATCTACCAGATGGAAGTGCCGTTCAACACTGGCATCTATCAGCAGATGAAGGTGGAAGGAAAGCTCGTCGCGCCGGTGGCGGATTGGGACACGAAGCGGCGTTGGGTGGATTACGCGTATCGGGAATTCGAAAAGATTGGCTACACGGTGACGAGCGGAACGACGGTCGTGCGAGACCCGGCGAAAGTGAAGTTCACCTATCGCGAAGGACTATTTTCGGGCGCCGACATCTTGTCCATTGGCGTGGCGAGTTTCGGCCATTTGAACGGCATGCATTACCAGAACCATCACGAATTTCAGCCTTATGTGGACGCGGTAGATGCAAGCCGGCTTCCGGTTTATCGCGCGCTCGCGCCGTCCGCGGACGAGCGTTACATCCGCGAATTCATCCTGGGTCTTAAGCTGGGCAGCGTCAGTGCGGCCCATTACGCCCGGAAGTTCGGCAAGGATCCGCGCGAACAATTCGCGCAGCCTCTGTCGCGCTTGAAGGATTGGGGTTTTCTCACCAATGGTGGCGACCGCATTGGCGTCACGCGGGAAGGCCTGTTGCAGATCGATCGGTTGCTCCATGAGTTCTTCAAGCCCGAGCACAACACAGGACGCTATGCGTAGGCTGGTGTGACTAAGCCAAATAAGTGAATGAGGAAATATGGCGGGCGGCTCAAATAACTGTTAATCGCTGACAGGCATGCGTCATGTCCAACGATAATAATTTTACCTATCCACTTTCAGAGTTTTATTCGCGGGCGAAGCTTGCCCTGCCCGGCATCGAAATGATTCCTGGTGACCGGGTGCCCGAGCCTTATCGCACCTTGCTGGTCCATAACAACGACATGACGCCGACGCTGGAGGGATTTCACAAAGCGGACATCCACCTGGAAATCCTGAGCCGCGACCGGCGCGGCGATTTTTATTTTCGCGAAGTAGTGTTGCGCCTCAACCACGACGAAAAGCCTGTCGAGTTCGGCGCCAACAAGGTGTACGTGGGCCGCTTCCCGGAAGAGGCGCGTGAATTGATCCTCGCGGAGCAATTGCCGCTGGGTCGCATCCTGAGAGATTGCGGACTCAAACACCAGACCGAGGCGAAGGCCTTTCTGCGCGTGCAGTCGGATGAGTTGATTAACCGCGCCTTCGATCTCGAGCAATCAACGGTGTTGTATGGGCGCAAGGCGGTGATTTCTGATGCGCAGGGAAGGCCGTTATCGGAAATAGTGGAGATTTTGCCGTTGGCCGCCGGGTCTTCTCAGTCCGCTTAATCCTAATCTTAATCTTATTCTTATTCCGAAGTCTTCCTTCAAGGAATAAGAACACGATTAAGATTAAGACCAAAGTTGAGGCGTAATTCCGAGGTGGAAGCTTGCCCTTCCTTCTGCTAAATTCCCCTCAGACAAACCAACCAGAGGACGCGACAATGCCACAGGCTGTAATGGATCCCGGTGAAGTGCGGCGCTTCGCCGAAGAGTTGAAGCGGTTCAACGTCGAACTCCAAAATCGCATGGCGCTGTTACAGGCGCGCTTTTCGGCGTTGGGCGATACGTGGCAGGACCAGGAGCACACCAAGTTTTCCGAGGAATTCCGCGACACGATGAAAGTGCTAAAGAAGTTCATGGAGAGTTCCAACCAGCACACGCCCTTTCTGCTGCGCAAGGCGCAACGCATCGAGGAATATCTCGACCAACATTGAATCATGCCGGAGCGAGCCAGGGTCACTTCACTGGAAGCCATTGAGGACTTCCGGGCCAGGCTCATCATTTATCGCGACAAGGCGGGCAAGGTGTTGGATGAAGTCAACGAGGAGGTGGTGCGCACAAGGCTGTGGTTGGAAAATGACCGCGTGGCGTACTGGCAAAATGAGATTAAGCGCCGACATCGTGAACTTGAATTAAGACAGCAGGAACTGTTCAGCGCCCAGATGTCCGGGCTGCGCGACGCCTCCTACATCCAACAACAGCGGGTGGTAAAAGCAAAGCAGGCGTTGCGCGACGCTGAGGGGCGTTTACAGGTCGTCAAACAGTGGATACGGCAATACGACCAGCGCGTGGAACCAATTGCGCGTCATGTGGACAAGCTGCGGCATTCCCTAGGGCATGACGTCGGCATGGCCATTGCGTGGCTGGTCGAAATCACCAAGATGTTGAGCGACTACGCCGAGATTTCACCGTCATTGAAATCAGCGCCAGCCACGACAGCCGAGACCGCCGCTGAAGTGCCGGCAAGTGAAGTTGGTGAGCCAGGTGTGTCCAAGGAAGAGGCTCTATGAATGCAGCCAAAAATCGACTGGTTGCCCTGACAAAGGAATTGCGTGTGCAGTGGGAACAAACGCAGAGTTATTGGAAGGATGCCAAGAGCCAGGAATTTGAAAGCCGGTTCTTGAACGAACTGAACGCGAACGTGAACCAGGCGGCGGTCAACATTGAAAACCTTGAACGAATTATTACCAAAGTCCGAAGCGACTGCGAGTGAACTGCTGAGCGCGAACGAAACGTTGGCGCTGCTGGAGCGCCTGCGCAAGGCCGTCCATGATGCAGTGACGCGCGCCAACCAGCTTGAAAGCGATTTCAAGACCGCCTCCGCGCGGCTGCAATCGCAATTTGAATACTCGCTCGAAAATGAGAAGGCGCGCTGGACGTCGCAGTCAGATGCCGAAAAGACCGGCTCGGCGCAAACGCGCGAACGAATCCAGGCCACCTACACCAGCCGCAAAGCGCGCATCGCGCGGGCGTTGGAAAACTCGCGGAAGCGCAGAATCGGGCAGGTGGACAACGAGGAAAGCACCAAAACGGTGGAAGTTCAGCACGCGCTGCTGGAAGCGGACCGCAAACGCGACGCGGACACCGAAGCCAACAAGACCAATCACGCCGATCTTACCGCCCGACTTACTGAAGAAGGTACTGTGCTCCAGCAAATGGAAGCGCGCGCCCGCACCGTGCTTGGGGCTTATGGGTCATTCCGGAGGTTGCTGGCGTCTCCGCCATCGTCGGCATCGCTCGATTTTTCGGCTCACGAAAGTAAACTCATTGAGCGACTGCACGAAAGGTTGGAACAAGCCGGGCGCGCCCTGGGCCGTTGCCAGGCAATGGTGCTGCCGATGCTGTTTCGTTTTCTGCCCATCTGGCTTTGGGTGATTTTGATTCTGGCGCTGCCATTCGCGTTGAGCGCGGAGGCCCGACGATTTGATTTTGCGTCCGTGCCGCCAAAAGTCTGGGGAATCGTCGTCGGAAGCCTTGCCGGCGCCTTTGTGCTGTATTTCCTGGGAAAGGCGCTGGCCGGTTCATCGGCGCGGGCTGCGGCAGCGGCCATCGGTGAAGCCCGGCAATTGTATGATGCCTGTGCTCGTAAGGCCGAAGAAAGTTTCGCCCGCGAAACCGAGCGCATTCGCAACTCTCACGCGAGCACCAAACAATCGTTGAATGATTCGTGGAAGCAGGCCATGGCCCAGGCAAAAGAGCTGCGAAGTTCGTGGACCTCGCGCATCGAAACGCAGGCAGGGCGCGTGGAAGCTGCCAATGAAGAGTGGCGAGGGGCCAGAGTCCAACGACTCGAAGCGGGCCATTCTGAACTCACCACGCGCTCCGATCAGGAAACCGCCCAACGCCGGAAGGAATTGGAACGTCTCCTGGCGGATAACCTGGCGAAACTGATGGCTACAAGCGATGCCGGACGCAAGGCCGTGGAAGAGGAGTGGCAAAGCGTGGTATTGCCGACGCGTGACGCGTTGGTGGCGGCGGGTGTTGCGGCAGAGGAGGCCTTTCCGCCCTGGCGCGCGGAATTGTGGGAGCAGTTCAGTCTGCCGGACGATTTCGCCGCGGCGGCAAAATTTGCGGAACTGACTGTTGATGTCGAAAAGCTTGCCGAAGTCACGCTGCCTGCGGACCTGCCGTGGCCGAACGGGAAGACCTTCACTCTGCCGCTGCTGCTGACGATTCCGCGCAATGCTTCGATTTTGTTTGAAACGAAAAGCTCCGGGCATGAGCAAATCATCGGGGCGTTGAACAATCTGGTTCTGCGCCTGCTCACCAGTTCCCCGCCCGGCAAGTTGAACTTTACGATTTTTGACCCCGTCGGATTGGGACAAAACTTCGCGGGCATCATGCACCTGGCGGATTTCGAGGAGCGGCTTATCAACAGCCGTATCTGGACCCAGCAGGCGCAATTTGAACAGCGGCTCGCGGACCTCAACGAACACATCGAGAAGGTCACGCAAATGTATCTGCGCAACGAATACCAGTCGCTGGCCGAATACAATGAGAATGCCGGACGGCTGGCAGAGAAATACCAGTTTCTCGTCATCGCGGATTTTCCGGCGAATTTCAGCGAACTCGCCGTGAAACGTCTGATGAGTATCGCGGCGAGCGGTCCGCGTTGCGGCGTCTATCTCCTGATTCATTGGGACCAGCGACGCGCGGCACCCGCGGAATTTGTTCCCGAAGAATTGCGCAAGAGCAGCCTCTCCATCGTGCCGAAGGGCGAAGGTTTTGCCTTTGCGAGCGCGCCGTGGGGTGGTTTGAAACTGGCGCTCGATGCTCCGCCGGACGCCGATCTCGCCACCAAGTTGCTCCAGCAAATCGGCAAGGACAGCACGGATTCGTTTCGCGTGGAGATGCCCTTTGAGGAAGTCGTGCCGGACGACGACGAAATCTGGAGCCTGGATACGACGAGCGAATTGCGTGTGCCGGTGGGCCGGACCGGCGCGACGAAGCTGCAATATCTGGCGCTGGGTCAGGGAACGCGGCAGCATGGACTGGTTGCAGGCAAGACGGGCTCGGGCAAATCCACCTTGTTTCACGTAATCATCACGAATCTCTCGCTTTGGTGCAGTCCGCAGCAGGTGGAATTTTACCTGGTGGATTTTAAGAAGGGCGTCGAGTTCAAGTGTTATGCATCGAACAAGCTGCCGCACGCGCGGGTGATTGCCATCGAGAGCGATCGCGAATTTGGTTTGAGCGTCTTGCAGCGAGTGGATGACGAACTCAGGCGCCGCGGCGATTTATTCCGCAAACTTGGGGCGCAGGACATCGCGGGCTACAAACGCGCCGGAGGCTTGGAGCCAATGCCACGCGTGTTGCTGCTGATTGACGAATTCCAGGAATTGTTCGTGGAGGACGACCGCGTCTCGCAGGGGGCGGCTTTGCTGCTGGATCGCATCGTGCGCCAGGGCCGCGCGTTTGGCGTGCATGTGTTGCTCGGTTCGCAAACGTTGGGAGGCGCTTACACGCTCGCGCGCGCTACCATCGGACAAATGGTGGTGCGCATCGCACTCCAGTGCAATGAAGCCGACGCCTACCTCATCATGAATGAGGACAATCCCGCGCCGCGCCTGTTGTCTCGGCCCGGCGAGGCGATTTACAACGACGACGGCGGTACGATTCAGGGCAACAGTCCATTCCAGGTGGTGTGGCTGCCCGATGCCGTGCGGGATACCTGGCTGGCGAAAGTGCATGGTGTGGCGAAGCAAAAGCACGTGACCGCTGAACCGATTGTGTTTGAAGGCAACGCGCCCGCGAGCATCCGCGACAACCTGGTGCTGCGTGATTTGTTGGCCTCGCCCGCGACGACGCCGACGTCCACTGGTCGTATCTGGCTGGGCGCTCCGAATTCCATCAAAGGGCCGACCGAAGCGGCATTTCGCCGGCAGAGCGGCAATCATTTGCTCATTGTGGGCCAGCGGGAGGAAGCGGCACTGGGCATGTTGGCGACGGCACTGATTTCGTTGTCGGCACAGTACCCCAAAGGCGCGGTGCGTTTCTTCGTTTTCGATACCAGCCCACCGGATTCCGCCGAAGCGCAATTCCTCGAACGCGTGGCGGGCATTGTTCCTCACGAAATCAAACTGGTCCGGGCAGGGGAGACAGAGGAAGTGATGACGGCGCTCGCCGCTGACCTTCAAAAACGCGCGGACGAACCGGGGGCCGTCGTGCCCGAAACTTTTCTGCTTATCCACGGGTTGCAACGGAACAAGAAATTGCGCTACGACGAGGAGATGAGTTTTTCGCTGGATGCGGATACCGGAGCGAATCCGGGATTGCAGTTGAACAAGTTGATTGTCGAAGGCGCCGCCCTGGGCTTCCACGTCATTGCCGCGTCCGACACCTACAACAACGTTATGCGTTTCCTCAGCCGCAAGGCGCTAAGCGAATTTGAGATACGCATCGTGTTCCAGATGAGCGCCAATGATTCCGCCAGCCTGATTGAATCACCAGCCGCCAATAACCTCGGCCTGCATCGCGCGATTTTGTTCAACGGTCATGAGGGGTGGACGGAGACCTTCCGGCCCTATGCGCTGCTGGATAACGCCTGGCTTGATGAGGCGGGCGGAAAGTTAAAAAAGTGATTTGCTGAAGTGTTGTCATTAAAAGGCCGCGAATACCTTCTACTTTTTCTTTCGCCCTGTTGCACTTCAATCTGCATTGCCCGGCTTTTGGCGTGAATCTATACTCGGAGGCTTGCGTCAGAAGCTGATTACTCTGACTTTGAATTGAGATGCAATAAATCATGACTGCAAAATTTGAAACCAATTGGGATACGATTATCATCGGCGGCGGGCCGGCGGGTTCAGCGGCTTCGACGATTCTGGCCGAGTACGGCCACAAGGTACTGGTCCTCGAACGTGAAAAATTTCCCCGCTACCACATCGGCGAGTCACTGATTCCTTTCACCTATCAGCCCCTCAAGCGACTGGGGTTGATTCCGTTGATGAAGTCGTCCGCATTTCAGAAAAAATACAGCGTCATTTTCATTTCGCCGAACGGTCGGGTCAGCGAGCCGTTTTATTTCTTCACCCGATATGACCGCGAGACGGTCGCGCAGACCTGGCAGGTGCTGCGTAGCGAGTTCGATCAAATCCTGATGGACAATGCGCGCTCAAAGGGCGCGCAGGTCATCGAGGAAATCACCGTAAAGGAGTTGTTGCGCGAGGATGGACGCGTCGTCGGTGTTCGCGCGCAGAAGAAATCCGGTGAGGTCATGGAATTTCGCGCGCCCATCACTCTCGATTGTTCGGGCAAGGAGGCGTTCACGTCCGTTCGCAACGGCTGGCGGATGAAGGACCCCTATCTTAATAAAGTTGCCGTGTGGACTTATTACAAGGGCTCGAAGCGCGAACCCGGGATTGATGAGGGGCAGACGGCGGTCGCCTACGTGCCGCAAAAGGGCTGGTTCTGGCACATTCCACAGCACAACGACATGATCAGCGTCGGCGTGGTGGCGGAGGGCAAATATCTGACCCGCGACGGCGTGCGCGAGCCGGAGCAGATTTTCAAACGCGAAGTCGAGCAAAACGTCTGGATCAAGGACCATTTGTCCGTCGGTCAGCAAGTCGGGCCTTATTACTTAATCAGCGAGTACACGCACCATGCGCGGCATTGTGGGAGCGATGGATTATTGCTGGTGGGTGATGCCTTTGCGTTTCTGGACCCAGTGTTCAGCAGCGGGCTGATGCTCGCGCTGAAGAGCGGCACGTTGGCGGCGGACGAAGTGCACAAGGCAATTGTGGAAAAGGACTTTTCACCCCAGCGCTTTGCGGATTACGCGCGCTACATGCGCGAAGGCGTCGAGAATATGCGCAAACTTGTGTATGCCTTTTACGATCCAGCCTTCTCCTTCAAGAAGTTGATTGAAAAATATCCCGAAGCCGCCGGCGAAATCACAGATTGCCTTAGCGGTGACGTAAACAAGGATTTCGAACCGCTCTGGCGGAAAATCAGGGAATTTGTGCCTTTGCCGGATAACTTGCCGGTCGGCGCTCCGCTAACTGAAAAAGAGCCGGTTGCCATTAGCCCCTAGTCCATGGCAGAAGTGCGGCGAGCCGGATGCGAAAGCGACTGACTACGGACTACTGACCACGGGCAGCAATGAACATCATTCAACTTACGCCGGGCGCGGGGGGCATGTTCTGTGGCAACTGCTTTCACGACAACACGCTGGTCGCGGCGCTGCGCGCGCTGGGTCACGAGGCGACGATGCTGCCTCTTTACCTGCCGTTACGACTGGATGAGCCGGACCAAAGCGAGGGCAACCCCATTTTTTTTGGAGGCATCAATGTATATTTACAACAAAAGTCGGGCGTCTTTCGCAACGCGCCGCGTTGGCTGCACCGGCTGCTGAATTCGCGCAAGCTGCTTGATTGGGCGGCGGGTCGCGCGGCCAGTACGCGCGCGGACGAAGTCGGCGATCTCTTGCTTTCGATGCTGCGCGGTGAAACAGGAAACCAAAACCGCGAAATCACCGAACTTATTTCGTGGTTGCAACAATATGGGAAGCCGGAAGTCATCTGCCTTTCCAACGCCTTGCTGGTTGGCATGGTGCGCCGCTTGAAGGCGGAGTTGCGAACGCCCGTGGTCTGTTTGTTGCAAGGCGAAGAGCCATACCTCGATTCGCTTCCGGAACCCCTTCGCGCGTCTGTCTGGAAATTGCTCGCCGAACGCGCGGCGGACGTGGATGCCTGGATTGCGCCCAGTCGCTGGAGCGGAGACCGCATGCAAGCGCGACTCGGACTCAGGCCGGAGCGGATGCATGTCGTTTATGATGGAATCAGTCTTGAGGGATACAATTCCACGGGGCCGAAGCACAATGTCGAAAGCCAGCGCGCACCCGTGCTCGGCTACTTCGCGCGAATGTGCAAGGACAAGGGCCTCGACACGCTGGTTGAGGCGTACATCCACATCAAGTCTGGCGGGCGGGTTCCGCGATTGAAGCTTCATATTGGCGGCGGTTGCGGTCCGGGGGACGAACCGTTCGTGAAAACGTTGCGCGCGCGACTTGCCCAAGCCGGTTATATCGGTGAAGTAAGCTTCAGCCCGAACCTGAGTCGTGCAGAAAAGGTGGCCTTTCTTCAAGGACTGAGCGTGTTTTCAGTGCCGGCAAGTTATGGGGAGTCATTCGGCCTTTACTTGATTGAGGCCCTGGCCGCCGGCATTCCGGTGGTGCAGCCCCGCACGGCAGCCTTTCCTGAAATTGTGGAGCAGACTGGTGGCGGCGTTTTGTGCGAGCCGGGCGATGCCAGGTCGCTGGCGCAAGCAGTTGAATCATTGCTGCTGGACCCGCGTCGTGCGGCGGAACTTGGCGAGCAAGGACGGCGGGCCGTGTTTGAGAAGTTTAACGCCGAAGCGATGGCCGCCGAAACTGTGCGCGTTTTCCAGAAGGCAGCGAATTGATTTTCACCAGTCCAGATTCTTTCGCGTTGGCAATTAATCAACAGGAAGAAAGTTGTTTCGCGCGTCATTTCAAATTCGGAACCATCGAAAGCCTTTGGATTTCTGTTTGTGAACCTGGGCGGCATATTGGTTGCTTGAAGCTTCCAACGCCGAAACCCGCGGTGACCACGTGATGGAAATACGAACGAGTCAGGAGATTTACCCAAACACCTTTGTGACTCTGACACCTGATCGTCTATTGTGTCACCAGATTGTCACCAAGTTGTGAATAATTTTGCGAACAATGCACTTGATTTTTGAAGGTCCAATCCTAGAGTGACGCTGTAAAAACCGAGAACCCGAAATAAGCCCGCAGGTCCTAGCTGTCTGGAAGTGTCGTTGTTCGGCGGGCTGCATGTAAACTGAAAGATGCCTATGAAGAAAATCCTCCTCACCCTGACTGCCTGTCTGTCGGTTGTTTCCCTCCGCGCGGATGTCGTGTTCAACGAAACGTTTAATTATGTGGATGGCCCCAGCCATTTGATAAGTACCAATGTTCCCGGAGTGACAAACTGGTTCCGTCATAGTGGAACCAGCAGTGACTCTTTGATCAGAAGCAAGAATATCCAGGTGGGTAATGGCCGGCAGGACGATGTCAACCGGCCGTTCTATACGGGCGGTTCCGGAGGATACACCAATTCCGTCACCAACATCTTCAACAGCTTTACAGTGAATTGCACGAACGTACCTTTGACCACGAACTATTTCGGACATTATTTCCGGGATTCCTCTACGTTTCATGGCAAGGTGTGGTTTGCGCCTGGTACTTTGCCGAACACCTGGAGGCTGGGTGTTACTACTGCGTCAAGCGCGATCGGCCAGGTTAAATTCTTTCCTCTGGATCTTGCGACGAACACTGATTACCAGGTCGTGCTCAATTACGATGAGACTCAAGGTCCCAATTCCATCGCCACGCTCTGGGTAAATCCCATTTCCTCCGGCGACCCTTCCGTGGTCGCTCTGGACGCGACTGCGGGCACGCTTATGGTCGCCTATGCGTTCCGGCAAACTGGCAGCGGCGGCGGGTTTAACAACCTCAATATTTCAAACCTCGTGGTGGCAACTTCCTTTGCTGAAGCGGCGACCAACGTATGGAATACCAACGCGGTGGCGCCGGTGATGGCCTATTCACCCAAAAGTGCCACCAACTTTGTGGGCCAACCCGCAACGCTGTTCGGCGTGGCGGCCGGCCAGGGCTTGAGCGCTTTTACCTTCACGTGGCTGAAGGACGGCGCCATTTTCGATGACCCAGGCAGCTTTCCGGATATTAACGTAATTACTTTCCCCTTTGCCCAGGCATCGGACAGCGGCGCTTATCGACTGGTTGCGACCACGCCCTATGGCCTGTCCGTGACCAGTTCGGTTGCCAATCTGTGGGTGACGAACGCACCAGTTCCTCCCACCTTTACGACGCAGCCCAGCAACACGACGGTGTTTTTTGGCCAGACTGCCACGCTCCGGGCTTTGGCAACCGGTCCCGGCACCTTCCTCAATTATCAATGGAAATATCTGGGCACAGACATCCCCGGCGAAACCAATCCGTCGCTTCAAATCCCCAACGTCCAGACCAACAACGGCACGACTGGTGCGTATAGTGTGGGTGTGACCAATGACTTCGGTGGCATCGTGAGCTCAAACGCGGTCCTTTCTGCCATTCCCATTCCCACGGTTTCCGTCGCCTATCTGCGGACGCTGGTGGACCCAGTTACTTACCTGGCCACTAATAGCACGGCGGTATTCAAAGTGACGGGAATTGTGACAACTTTGACGAACCTCACAACGGGCGATACATCGTCATACTATCTCCAGGATGGCACGGCGGGCATCAATATCTTCGCCACCTTTGCCTCAACGTTTCGGCCGGCGCAGGGTGATGTCCTCACGTTTGTTGGCGTCCTCTCCAGTTTTGGGAGCACCTTGGAATTGCTCGCCAATCAGCAGGCCAATCCGGTGGCCTCCTACACGGTCCTGAGTAATAACATCGCGGCTTTGCCCGCTCCGAAGGTCATCCCGTTCAATTTCACGAACAACACGGCACAGGTCGAGGCAACCGAGGGCACCGCCGTAATGTTGACGAACGTGTTCTTCGCAAGTCCCGGAAGCCTTATTTTGACGACGGCGAATACCACGGCTGTGGTCAGCAATTCGTTTGGAGAAACCTTCACCCTCTTATTCTCATCTCAAAACCAGGATACCGGTGGTCAAACCTTGCCAGCCTTTGCCCATACCGTTCGTGGTGTTCTTACCCAGGACCTACCCAACGGCACCGTGCCGCCCAATCAGGCCTATCGCGTGACGGTGACCCGGTTTTCGGATATTGTCACAGATGCACCGCCCGCAGTGACAGCTTCGATAGCCGTCTCGGGCACGAACAAAACAACCGTGAGTTGGGAAGCTGTTCCGTACGCCTATTCCTACAGCCTTCAAAGTTCTGCTGACGTAGCGGGCCCGTACGTATCAGAACAGCGGTTCGAAGCCGCCCTCAGAGGCGTCAATGAGAATCCCATCAATACTTCAACCGCCACAGGATTCGGCACGGTGGCGCTTAGTCCCGATCAAACCAGTATCAGGGTGAACCTGAGTTTCAGCGGACTGACGGCTCCCGCCAACCAGGCGCATATCCATGGTCCGGCCGGCCCGGGGACAAATGCGGGTGTCATCTTCCCATTCAGTGGAGTGCCCGCTGCAACTTCGGGCTCCATACCTGAGCAGGTGTTCACAATCAACGCCACCCAAGTGGGTTATCTCACCAACGGATTGCTTTACATGAACGTCCATAATGCGAGCCCATATCCGGGCGGTGAAATTCGCGCACAAATCCTTCCGGTGCGTCCAGTTGGTCTGACCTTTACCACCACCAACGGCACTTACACGGACATCAATGCTGCTGGCGGACAGAAGTTCTACCGCCTGGTCAGCCCATAACGCCGACCGATTAATTCGTCACCACACCCCGGTTCAAACGAACCGGGGTGTTCTTTTTGTAATGCGGCGGCGGGTCGTCCGAATGGTTGATTGTGCGCTTCACCTGGACCTGCCATACTTCGAAATTATAGCGTTCCAATGCGCAGAATAATCGCAAATCGCCTTATCGGGCACAGGTATAACACCATTCTTTCATGAAGAACCTCTTTACCAAGGCAGCCTGGCTCGCGTTCATTTTGATCGCGCAACTTCCCGTTGCCACCGCCGAATCAACGTGGATCAGTTACGAGGCAAAGACCGGCCCGGGTAAGGGCAAGCATGTGGTGCTACTCGCCGGTGACGAAGAATATCGCTCGGAGGAAGCCCTCCCGATGCTGGCCAAGATTCTCAGCCAGCGACATGGCTTCAAGTGCACGGTGCTGTTTTCGGTAAACGATGATGGAACCATCAATCCGACACGCGGCGAAAGTCTTTCCAATCCGGCGGCGCTCGATTCGGCCGACGCCATCGTGATGTTGCTGCGTTTCCGGCATTGGGACGACGCGACCATGAAGAAGTTCGATGACGCGGTGAAACGCGGCGTGCCCATTATCGCGCTGCGGACGAGCACGCATGCGTTCAACGGTTTCGCCAAGGGCAGCGCGTGGGAAAGCTGGAACTTCAACGTCAATGGTGGCTGGGGCAAAAAGGTTGTCGGCGAAACGTGGGTGACCCATTGGGGGAAGCACAAGATCGAAGCCACCCGCGGCCAAATTGAGCCTTCGGCGCGCGAGGATGCGGTGTTGCGCGGAGTTACGGACGTGTTTGGTGACACGGATGTCTATGAGGCTTATCCGCCGGCGGACGCAAAGATTTTGTTGCGCGGCATTGTGCTCAAGGGGATGAACCCAACGGATGCACCCGCCGAGTATTCGAAGAAGCGTGCAACGGACAAACAAGAGCAGCCGGTAAATGAACCTGCGATGCCGGTTGCCTGGTCACGTGAACTCAAGAACGAGTCGGGCACCATGAACCGGATTCTGTGCACCACGATGGGCTCCGCGACGGACCTGAAAAACGAAGGCCTTCGAAGGTTTATCGTGAACAGCGTGTTTTGGGGACTTGGCTTGGAAGTACCCACCCGCGCCAATGTGGATCTGGTGGACCCCTATCAACCGAGCTTTTACGGCTTTGACGGCTTTCGGCGCGGCATCAAGGCCTCGGATCATGCGCTTGGCCTGACGCTGCGGGAAGGTGACCCCAAGCCGGAATCAAAACCCGCGACAAAGAAGCAAGCCTGGTCACCGCCAGCGAATGCGTTGATTCAGCTCAAATCCGGCGACCACATTGCCATTATCGGCAACGCGCTGGCCGACCGGATGCAGCATCATGGCGGATTGGAGGCGTTGATTGTGTCGCGATTTTCGGAGCATGACCTCGTCTTCCGCAACCTCGGTTTTTCCGGCGACGAAATCGGCGGCTTTCTCAACCAACCTGTTCCATACCTGCGCAACCGCTCCGAGAATTTTGGGTCGAGTGACGATTGGCTGACGCGGGTGAAGGCGGATGTGATTTTCGCATTCTTTGGTTTCAACGAGTCATTTGCGGGTCGCGCCGGTTTGCCGTCGTTCCGCGCGCAACTCGACACGTTTCTCAAGGAAACCGCCGCCAAAAACTTCAGCGGCAAGGGCGCTCCTCGCCTCGTATTGTTTTCGCCGATTGCGGCGGAGCAAATTAACGACCCCAACCAACCCAACAACACTGCGTCGCGCAATGCGGACTTGCAGGAATATGCGGACGCAATGCGCGAAGTGGCCCGGAGCAACGGTGTGGCGTTCGTGGATTTGCTCGAACCGAGCCGGCGACTTTACGCGGACTGGGCGAAAGCAGGCCGCGCCCTGACGTTGAACACCGTTCACCTGACCGAGGCCGGTGACCAGGCGCTGGCACCCGAGATCTTCAAAGCCTTGTTCAATGAGCCCGCTCCCGCAGGCGACCACGAGAAGCTTCGTCGCGCGGTCAACGAAAAGAACGCCGAGTTTCATCATCGTTATCGCACGGTGGACGGCTACAACGTATATGGCGGCCGCTCCCGGCTGGAGTTCAGGGCCGCCGCACCGGAGGGCACGACACCACCGGAATCGCTTCGCGGGCGGTCGCAGCGGCCTCCGACGGACCGTTCGACGCAGCCGATTTCGAACTATGAAATTCTCCAGGAAGAAATGGCGCAGCGCGATGTGAAAACCGCCAATCGCGACCAGCGCGTCTGGGCGGTCGCCAAAGGCGGGGACCTGGTCGTGGACGACGCGAATCTTCCCTTGGTGCGCCGGGTGCCGCCGAATCGCCTCGACGTCGCGCCTTATCTCGACGGCAAGGATGCGATTACGAACATGACATTGCCGAAGGGTTGTAAGGTAAACCTGTTCGCGGACGAAAAAAGGTTTCCTGAACTCATCAACCCGGTGCAAATGGCGTGGGACACCAAGGGGCGTTTGTGGGTGGCCGTCTGGCCGGGCTACCCCGAGCTGACACCGACCGCGACGGTGAAGGACAAGCTGCTGATTTTTGAAGATACAAACGGCGACGGCGTGGCGGACAAGTGCACGACCTTTCTCGACGGCTTGAATTGTCCGACCGGGTTCCAGTTTTACAAGGATGGAGTGCTGGTAGTGCAGGCACCGGACTTGTGGCTGGTGCGTGATACCAACGGCGATGACAAGCCTGACTCGATGGAGCGCGTGCTGGACGGCATTGATTCCGCGGATTCGCATCACACTGCGAACTCGCTCGTGCTTGACCCTGGTGGCGCGACCTATTTGAGCGACGGTGTGTTTCATCGCGCCCAGACGGAAACGCCGTGGGGCGTGGTGCGCAACACTGATGCTGCCATTTATCGCTATGAACCGCGCGCGTATAAATATGAACGCTACGCGGCCTACGGTTTTGCCAACCCGCATGGACGCGTGTTCGATCATTGGGGCACGGACCTCATCACGGACGCGACGGGAAACAATAATTATTTCGGCCCGTCCATCAGCGGTTTTATCGATTTTCCTGCCAAGCATCCGGAGTCCGAGCGCTTCTGGCCGCAACCCTCGCGGCCTTGTGCCGGCACGGGATTGATTTCGAGCCGGCATTTTCCCGATGACTGGCAGGGAAACTTTCTCAACTGCAATGTCATCGGGATGCGCGGGATATTTCGCGTGAAGGTCAACGAGGTCGGCTCCGGCTTGCGCGGTGAAACGATTGATCACTTCGTGGAATCGTCGGATGAAAACTTTCGCCCCAGCAGTGTGGGTTGCGCGCCCGATGGTTCGATCTACTTTCTCGACTGGTCGCAACAGCTCATCGGCCACATGCAGCACCACATTCGCGATCCGAATCGTGATTACAATCACGGCCGCATTTACCGCGTGACCTACGAAGGGCGTCCACTGGTGAAGCCGCCGAAAATCCACGGCGAACCGGCGGAAAAACTTCTCGCCCTGCTCAAGACGCCCGAGGATGACACGCGCACGCGGGTGAAGGTCGAGTTGGGCAAACACGATTCCGCCGAAGTCATTGCCGCGACCAAAAAATGGGTCGAAGGACTCGATTCCAAGGACGCCGAGTACCAGCACCAGCTCACCGAAGCACTTTGGATACATCAATGGCACAACGTGGTGAACGAAGACTTGCTGAAGCGGATGCTGCGCTCGCCGAATTATCATGCGCGAGCCGCAGCCACGCGGGTGCTTTGCTATTGGCGCGACCGCGTCAAGGATCCGCTCGGGCTTCTGGCCGTGCAGGCCGCGGACGAACATCCCCGCGTCCGCCTGGAGGCTGTGCGCGCGGCGAGCTTTTTCCGTGAGACTGCGGCAGCGGATGTCGCCTTGACGGCAATAAAATTCCCCACTGATTACTACCTGGATTACACGCTTACCGAAACGCTGAAACAACTCGAACAGTTCTGGCGTAAGGCGCTGGAAACCGGTCAGCCGGTGGCCGCCAAAAATCCGGAAGGGCTTGTCCGCCTCCTGGGACTTTTGAGCCCGACGGAATTGCAAAACCTGCCCCGCAACGAAACCGCGCAGCTTGCGTTGCTCGCGCGTCGGGAAACCAGTGACAGCGTGCGCCTTTCGATGCTGTTGGACCTGGCCGCCGCGCGCAAAACGACCGGTACGGCGGTCTTGTTGGACACAATGGAAAACCTTGCGCCAAACAACGCCGCGCTGCCAGCGCTGGCTAGAATGCTTCCGCAACAACCACCTGCAGCGCTTCACGCTGAACGCGAACGTTTGAACAAGCTCACCCAGTCGAAACAGGACCAAACCCGGCAGGCTGCCTGGGCGGCATTGACGCTCGCTGACGCATCTGTTCCCAAAACTTGGGAAAGCGCAGCCAAATCCGCCGGGACCTTGACCGACTGGCTGGAAGGTTTGCCGATGGTGCTGGACCAGGATTTGCGCAAGACGGCGTTCGATCAGGTGCAGCCGCTGCTCCGGGAAATCCCGGCGGATTTGTCGACCCGTCTTCAATTGAAAGGAAACCGCAAGGCTGCCGCGGCGCTGCAGGTCGCCGCGATTCATGCCGCGACCAGCATTCCCCGGGAGCCAGGTGTGACCTTCAATGCCCTCACGACGTTGATTGAAAAGAACGAACTGATTCCCGAGGCGGCCGCGGGCATCCGGATGTTGCCGCGCACGAGTTGGTTCAAAACCGGGGCGGCCGGAGCCGCGCGCGCGCTGGTGGCCTGGGCAGGGAAAGTTCCGGCGGATGCGCGAACTTCAGATGAATTTATTGAAACAGTCCAGACCGCCAATGAACTGGCGGGCTTCTTACCAGCGACCGAGGGAGCTGCGTTGCGTGCGGAACTGAAAAAGATGCGCGTGGCGGTGTTCATCGTGCATACGGTGCGCGAGCAAATGCGATATGACACCCCGCGCATCGTCGTGCAGGCTGGCGAACCTTTTGAAATCCGTCTCGAAAACACGGACTTCATGCCGCACAACCTGGTGGTGGTGAAGCCGGGCGCGCGCGAAACGGTGGGGGCGATTACCGAGAAGATGAAGCCCGATGCGTTGGATGGCCGGGGCCGGGCATTCGTGCCCGATCGTCCAGATGTGCTCGCCGCGACGAAGTTACTGGAGTCCGGACAAAAGGCCACAATCCGGATGACCGCGCCACTCACGGAGGGCGACTACGAATATGTCTGTACGTTTCCCGGGCACTGGCAGGTGATGTGGGGGCAACTCGTGGTGACGAAAGATGTGGACGGTTATCTTGCGAAGCATCCCGAAGCGCCCTCGCTCGCCAGCGGCCACAAGCAGGAGCACAAACATGGGGAGTTCGAGTAACGGGTTAAGTAAGTGAATCGTTAACCATGGCGGATTCCAAGCGCATACCCACGGATGGCGGACAGAAGTTCGGGCACAATCCCTTTGACGCTCTGTCAAGC
>JADMIO011435012.1_pt1 | contig 26083 bp, 39 predicted proteins | sample 8958161 | NCBI WGS metagenome assembly JADMIO01 (sample SAMN16585339, study PRJNA669376) | soil metagenome | isolation source: Crop rotation soil | place: USA: Cullars Rotation, Alabama | collected 2011 | reverse complement strand
TGTGTGTGTGTGTGTGTGTGTGTGTGTGTGTGTGTGTGTGCTGTATCCGCTTTATGTCTTCGCACGTGTGTACCGTGGCTTATATATCTGCAGTGGGCCATCTTGCGTTCCAGTGCCGTAATTTCCTCCGCGTGCTTCGCGATGGATCCGTCATCAGTTCTGCCGATTCGTTAGATTCCGGAAGTACGTCCCACATAACGTGCAGCAGTAATCTGTTGTGTTTTTCATGATTACACCTGTGAATATTCGTCTATTTCTGTGTGCGTGCTTGTGTGTGTGTTTGTGTGTGTCTATTCGTGTTAGCGTCTCGGCTGAGGATTATTGTGGTAGGTGAGTCCGATTCCGCAGAGGAAGACATAAAAAGGCACCATGTCGCAAAGAAGGAGACAAAGTCGAAGAAGAAGGAGAAGAGCACGAGGGACAAGAGGACGAAGAAGAAACACAGAGATACAAAAGCCTCCGAGTCCAACAAGGAGAAAACATCTTCGTCGTCCGCATCGCATCGCAAACGAAGCAGAAGCAGAAGCCGAAGTAGAAGTCGAGGGAGAGACGAAATACGCGAGGGTCATGATAAGCACCGCAGGAAAAGCGAATCTCCAGAGCTCAAACGATCAGAACACGAGAGAAAACGCCGAAGTAAAAGCGCCGAACGAGAGCTCGAGAAGCACGGCAGAGAGAGCAAAGGTGACGAGAAGAAACACAGCAGCTCTAGGAGTCGGCATCGTAGCAGTCATGACAAGAGCGAACGGGACGACGCGCATCGGCATCGTAGCGATTCCACCACGACGAGAGAAGGACGTTACCACGACGACGAAAGACGGAGACACGGGAGGTCGGAAGATGGACGTCGCTCGCATCGAAGTAGGTCTCGAAGCAAAGAAGCCGAGGATCGCCATCGACATCGTAGTCGGAGTCGCAGCGCAGAGAGACATCAAAGAGAGAGCATGAAAGATGCGCACGAGCCGGCCACCTACCATCGCGTTCACGAGGACGTCAATCCCAAGGCGCTGGTGGAGAATAGCAGGTCCGCGAGTGTTGACGCAGATCCTCCAGCCTTGTAGAGATGACGAATGCTGTATTGTAGTGTGTGTCAATATGTACACGTTCATGAATGTGGTCGAATGCGTCCCGTCTGAGACAGAGCGCGTTAGTATCGCGAGCTGCTTAAGCCGCTTGGTCGATCATAGTTGCAACGGCCGCGCCAGCACTTGGGTCACGGAGCATGGACGACTCTTCGCTCTGGCTGCGGTCGTGCTGTTCTTGGACATCTTGCCATGTCAGTAGATGGCATTGTGGACACTCTGTGTTTCTCAGACTCAGTCGGATCTGCTCGCAGATGGCCTGTTGCTCGTGACACTTCGCTTCGACTTCGTCAGCGTATTCAGAGATTCTAGGGCTTTCCATGAGATCCAAAGAAACGGAGTCGTCATAAGCTTTTTACTTGGTGATTCGGGTTGTCAGGTCTTGAATTTGTTCGTCCGGGGTTCCTGCATTGTGTGAGTTTCGGCAGGCATGGTGATGCTATTGTCTGCGTGTACCTGCAACCGCATTCGGGAAGTTCGTTTGCCGACCAGTGGTCCGTTTGTATTGGCGAACGAGGGCTTGGGTACATGCGGTAACCGCCTTCCTGAAAGCGTATGAGACAAGCAATTTGCGGCCCCCAAGAAAGTGTTTACATGTGTTCGCGGTCTTGAGCGATAGCTGCGTCGACTTGTTGCGTTGCCATTGCCGCCTCCTGGCGCAATCGTTCCACACAAAGCCTTGCTCTGTCCAGCTCCTGAGTCGAGGCTTGCACTTTCGCCAGAATGGTAAGACGACGGCCGTCGCGTTCTGCAATGTCTGCCAGTAGCGAGTCCAGTACTGCTCGCACTGGAGAGATGGTCAGTTAGATCAGCAGCTAGCGTACTCATGCAACCACGAGGTCCAAACTCTTTGAAGTCTGTTCGGAAGTCTCCGCACAGGAAGCCTTAACGGAGCGGTGTCGCGCTTGGATCTCAGCCGTCTCCGCCTCGAATTGTTTGACGGTATCGCGAACGGAGACATTGCTCGTGCTGCCAGCCATAGCGGAACTTGCACTGGTTGAATTCACCCTCCCGAGAGTCGTGAGAAGGGAGGAAGGGTGATTCTCATGCACAAGAAATTGACGCGAGGGATCCATATGACCTACAAGAACTTCCAGAAGACAGCGATTTCCTTCACTTCATAGCAAATGATTGAAAACAGTTAGATTCAGAGCAAGGGTCCGTATTTATACCCTGCTCCCGATTTTCGCTTTCCTTCCTTGCCTCCAGCGTGGAGGGCTATACGGACATAACACCTTTAATCCCTTTGCAAATAGTAAGATAATCCACTTAGTCCCTGAAATGGCGCCAACGTGGCGAAAGGCCGACTGGGCTGGACTTTCTGTTTTCTCGGAAAGTATATATCGCAAATGTCGTCTTGCCGTTCTTGCGAAGAGCACGCAAACCTGCTACTTTCCAAAGTGCATTGCGAAGTGAATGCTCTTCTACACAGTGCGAGAAGTAGCTCGATAGCAAATATGGTGAGATTATTATAGTGGAATCGAGTCTCGCGGCCTTGAGATTCGTTCGCACAAGGTGCATTCTCCCGAATGGAGCATAGAGGTGTCACATGTGACGGATGCGGCATCAAGAACTTCACGGGGGCTCGGTACCGGTGCAACGTGTGCAGCGACTACGACCTGTGCTCGAACTGTTACCAGAATGACGCCAGTAGTCTCAATCACGTGCCGGAGCATCCGGTGACGGCAATACTACCCCCAGGTACTTTGCTGTATTTAGATCAACACTTGCAGTTGCTTATCAGCTACCGCCAGGTCATGGGTTCGGCATGCCTGACCAAGAAGTCACTGTTTACACATGTCCGTATTGTGATGGAGCTCTTAGCGGGGATAATGCGTTTATCGCTCACATGTACGAGAGTCACGACGAGGAGGAAGATCCAGTGGTAAGCCGATGTCTCGCCTGTGATCGAGACAGTGGCGCTGATCGTTTGCTAAGCTGTGCAACATATGCACCTTGAGTGGCTTCTCGGAGATGCATTATGGGCTCTCGAACTTCAGGGAGCACTTGTCTGCGTCGCACGGTCGTGGTGGCCGTGGAGGGTGTGTTGGGTTGTGCCGCGAGTTGCCGACGTTGGTGCTGATGGTTTTCCAGGCGCAGAAGGGGAGGAAGGGGTGGCGGCAGATTATTTGACGACGGAGCGGAGCGTTCGGCGCGGAAATTGGTATGGTTGTCATCTTGAAGCGGGATAGGTTGGCATTCCATGTGCCTAAAGTCCTTCAGCTGGCCCGTCAACCGCAGGAGTCCAAGAGTCTCGCCGGGGCCTCGAGTGGCGAGTTCCAGCTCGGTCGCGATTCTCTGGAGTTGGGGTATGTTCCTGCATATGTGCAATAGGCGCGAGCGCAAGTGTTCATCGTTGGTGCAGAATTGGAAAGCAGCTATCTGCGGACGCTGTTTCTGCTACCAATCCGGAGTTTCAGGCGTTGCGTGCCGCTTTCGTCAAGGAGTTGGTTTATTCAACCTTAATTGACGATGCAGGCACACATGCCCAATAAGAAATCTTGTATTCTAAACGCTCTATCTACCAAATCAGATGTCGAGCAACCCATCCTAGAACCAGCAAATAAGCAGGGGCTCAGTGTTTCCGCAAGAGATTGGCGAGCACGTACCGTCTGGGTTTCTTCTAGCAGCAAGTTTGCGAAGCTCCCCGTACGCGAAAAGGAAGACAGCGAACGGGAGGAAGGGAAGCCAGAAGAGCCCGTTAATGAGCTGCCGGGTCCCGAAGAACACATTGCAGAATGGCACATAGATAACGAACAAAGCGATTCCCATCTCGACAACGATACCGATGTTTACCATCTTGTTTCTGCGTTGGCGAGTTAGTCGAATGATTGTACATCACATGTGCGCAAGGAGCGAGAGACAATACAGAGACAGAGAGAGAGAGAGAAAGCAGCATTACTTCATTCCGTGTGTGAATAATGAAGCGATTCTCGTTTTGCACACGAGGAGGTTGAAGACCTGGCACACGACGATATTGAGGAAGTATACGGTCTGAACCGTCGCGAGTGCATCTAACTGTTGTTGCGCAGTCTGCAGACATGAGGATTCAGCATTTTGTGAATCGCATTTGTTTGTAACTCCTTGGGAATCACTTACGTAGGATACGCCATTCACGAGGTAGTCGGGCGCGCCATCCCGGAAGTACGTTCCTGCGGTGAAACCGAGCATATTCGGAGGGAAGCCGAGGATCCAGAACGTCCAGAAGTAACACGCCATTCCTAATAAGCGAATGAGTGTTTGAACGCATCGGCACGCAGAAGGAGTTTGGATTGCTACCAGAACCAGCCTCGAGAATACCCGCTTGAAGGTAGGAATAGCTTAAGATTTTGAAGGAGACGAGGCGGTCCTTGGCCATATTACGCGGCTTCCTGAACATGATGTTGTCTTCTCCTTTCTCGTATCTGCATATTCACAGAGTCATGGCGCGTGCATATCCATAACCTTCGCATATCACATACGCAAGCGACACGGATGGAACCATTTCTGTGCCCAGATCGATGACGAGGACGAGAATGCTGGAGAGCCCAAGTGGAAGACCAATGACGATGTTCAGGACAAACGGAAGGAGCTCAGGAAACAAATGCGAAAGCGTGTATCCAATCGACTTTTTCAAGTTATCGAAGATGATACGACCTTAAAGTAATACGTCAGAACGTGTATTGGAGGAATCACCCGCATTCAAATACCTTCTTCTACGCCGCTGACAATGGATGCGAAGTCGTCGTCCAGAAGAATCATTTCAGCAGCCTCCTTAGCAACATCGCTGCCCACTGAAGATGCGCGATCAAAACGACGGTTTCACAGTCTTGAATCCTCTTCGAATCCTTACCTATACCCATCGCACAGCCGATATCTGCGCGTTTGATAGCAGGACTGTCATTGACGCCATCACCGGTGACAGCAACGACTTCCTTCCGTCTCTGGCAGTTCTGCACGATCAGCAGCTTTTGCTCGGGTGAGGTCCTGTTCTCACGGTTAAGAAACACATCATCTCATCAACTTTCCTTTCTCGCTATACCTGGCGAAGACGACTTCGGACTTGGACAGCACGCGGTCCCAATCGGCTTGCTGGAAACCATTGATCTGCTGTCCGTTCACCGCAATCGCATCATAGTCTTGCTCGGGGACTTCCGAGGGAGGAACGCCTCGTTCCTTCGCAACTTGGTCCAAGGTAGGTTTTGTGATAATGCCGACATTTCTGGCGATCGCCTTGAATCATTGGTGAGCTATTTTACTCGAGGTCTCAGCAAATGCCCATCTCTTACCGTGGCAGTAATGGGATGATCGCCAGTTACCATCACGACCTTGATCCCGGCAGTACGACACTTCTCTACTGCCGCCGGCACTGTTGGCTTATGTGGGTCGATCAAGGCGCAGAAGCCGACAAAGATGTAGTTCGACTGCCATCAGGCGTTACTCACCGCACATAGCAGCAAAGAGAGAAGCGGATTTCTATATTTACCTTGGGGAAATTCATCAGCGCACGGCTGTACTTAGCATCGTACGCTTCAGAATATTCTGATGCATCCAACGGGAGCATGGCAAAACCAAGCACACGCTCCCCCATGCTTCCCAAAGTCTCGTACGATTTGCTGAATAACTGGCGGTAGTCATCGTTGAATGGCACAGGCTAGTGTCTGTCTTACTGCATTGTACGATGGAGCACTCAAGAGCAAATGCACACCTCCCCCTTCACCATGATCTTATCACAGTATCCGAGGACGATTTCAGCACCTCCTTTCATCATCAATACGCGCCGTGGATCGACCTTTTCAATCTCACCCTAGATCTTCGTTCACATGACAAAGAGGCTTGTACAGGCAGCACGCGCATCATACAGTGGGTCTGTGGATTGACAGCTGCCACTTGTTCTTGGAGTTGAACGGAATCTCGAAGATCTTCTCGTACTCTTCGCGAAACTACTTTGGATCAGGCCTCGGCAGTACAGGAATGGGTACCCATAGACTCTACCAGATGCACAGGACGAACAGCTTCGCAAAGCCTCAGCAGAGCCGACTCGGACGCATCTCCAAAGATCTCTCTTTCCTCAAGCGGTGTTGTCTTAAAGCATAAGTTGGACGAACAGACACAGCGCCCATAGCACGGACAAACCAAACCTTTGGATCCTCGTCCTGATTGAACTCAGCACGATTGCAGCATGCTGCCACTCGAAGAAGGACACGGCAAGAAGCATCGTTTGGGTCGAAATGTCCGCGAGTGAGGCGATCGGCACGCTCCGCACTGAAAATCTCTTGGTCGTACCACATATGTGCTGGACAAGGCCATAGTAACGGGTCCCATTGCAGCGGCACTGTCATTTAGTACTACTTACCGACGGTCATCCGATTCATAGTTAATGTGCCCGTCTTGTCGGTCGCGATCACTGTCGTGGAGCCTAGAGTTTCTACGGACTCTAGCTTCTTGACGTAAACGTTACGCTTGGCCAATCTCCGCGCTGTGATGCCAAGACATAGCTGTGACTGGTCAAACGCGTAGCAATGCCGCAAAGATTTCGCAAGAACACCGTACAGTAACTGTGGCCGGCAGCCCTTCCGGCACGTTTGCAACGATGACACCGATCATCGATACGATGTTCTGGGCTGCGGGAAGTCCCACCGCAAATCCGACGACAAGGATGACGACTCCAAGGACCAGAGCCAAACAAGCAATAAAAATTGCGAATCGTCGCACTTCCTAATACAGATCGAATCAGGGTGAGCGGAAAAGGGGCGAACCACCCGGACAAATCAACCTTATAGAGAGTCGAGCTTTCTCCTGCGGTTTCCGATGCAAGATTTGCAATTCTTCCAATAACCGTATCGTCGCCTGCGACGACATCAGCAACTTGCATGCCCGTTTTGCGCATTCATGTACGTACCTGTCTTGACTACTACTCCTGCCCCCTGTCCTTCAGACACAAGTGTACAGTAGAACGCGAGATTGTGCGTCTCAAACGGATTGTTATCTGTGCAAACAGCTTGCCTTTCCTGAGGCTCGCTCTCGCCGGTCAGCGAGGAGTTGTCCACCTAGCGATGCTGAGAGACTGCATCTCCTAGACACATATAGATCGGTGTGAAACCTTGATGCCGTCTTCGAAGATGATGCGCAGATCGGCAGGCACCTTGTCTCCAGCCCTGATCTTTACAATATCCCCAAGCACCAAATCCTCTGGTATAGCCATGAGCGTACGGAAGAAGTCAACTGCGCTGGGAATAATAGCACGAACCCGAAAGAACCTTCTTCTCGATGCCATCGCGCAAGACAATACTATGCTGCGGGACAAGGTTTTTGAAGCTGGCAAGCAGCCTTGAAGACTTTCTCTCCTGGAAGTAAGCCACAGTGCACATGATGAACACGATGACCAGAAGAATGATCCCGAGATATAGCTGTGCCATGTAAGTACCTCCGGAACGCACAATGGCCTTTGGACGACTCACATTGATGAACTGCGTCGTATCCAGAGCGTAGGCGATAAAGCTTAGTATACCGGCAGCCTCAAGAAGCAGCATGAAGAAGTTCAAGTACTGCTTCAGGTACTTCACGATCTCGGGAACCTGCACGCGAGTGATGCCGCCATAAGCATAAACTGCAGACGCAGGATGCTCACTTCTTTGGGTGGTGAAAGCCGGTTCTTTCCGTTCACCTTTAGCCGCCGCTCTGCCTCGTCCGAAGTAAGTCCCTACGTGATGTACGTAAGCCCTCTCACATACTGCCTAGATCAATCACCACGTCGTACATGGCTCTCCAGGGGTGCTCTTTCATCAATCTGAGTGTTGAGTCTGGACGCAAGCTCGGCAAGCGGGATCAGATGTTCATCCTGTTCCCAACAGGTAAGGAATGACTCTCCTCGAGCAGGATGCAAACCACTGCGCCTACTTTGATCGGTATCGTCTTCACTTTCTTTTTGTCTATCTTAGGTTCCTTCTTCTTCGCCTTGCCTTCCCCGGCCAGCGGTGATGAAGGTGGCAGCTCCTGTTCCGGCGGTGGCTGTACGGGCGCTCTGCGGAAGTGTCTCTAAGGGGACGGCATACCGCATGTGATGTCCATAATTACGTACGCTTCGATATCTAAAGCAGCTCTGCGGCGTTCTTGCTCTATCTCAGGCACCTGCGGGGGACCGGGAGGTTGCATACTAAACGACATGTGACGAAGCATAGCGTAATGCCTGGGTATCTCGAGAGACTGCTTTGGCTGTCGCGCGACCATTAAGATCAGACGGGCCATATCTTCATGAAGGCGCATATGGATTGAACATACCGTCACTCGATCAACCGGCTTTTGCTCCGCAATCTGAACATTCATCTCTTTCCACTGATCACCCTCTGTGCTCGTACCTGGGGCGCGAGTCGCACCGCTTAAATCCTGAACGTGCCCGCCTCAGTTTTAGGAAGATATAGAAGAGATCACATCTGACACTGGCTGCCCCATACACAAACACTTCATATGATCACGATCGCAAACAAAAAATGCACCGTGGAAACGACGACATGCACACCCGCTCTCACATACCAAACTCGCATACGGGCGCCGTCGTTCCGTCACGACAGTGCTCAGCCGCCTGTTCCCCGTCATACTTATGCGCGATGTGCTCATACGTCTGTCCACATTTGTATTCGCGATTGTGCCGCGTCGCTCGAGCGGACGGCGTACATCCATGGTTGCGCTGTGTTGAGCTCCCCTGCACGAACGACTGAGAATCATGCATTCCCTAGGCAGAAATGGGAAGATGCATACCTGAAGGAGAGAAACGAAAAGCAGTAGGGATCCTGGGGGAGCCGATAGATGCATTGCATTCTCTAGTCACTAAACACACATATATACGTAAAGAGAATGGGGGGGGGGGGTGGTAAATTGCAATGTTCTGATTTGGTGTTTACAGCTGTGTGAGATATGTGTAGTGGGTAGTAGTGGGTACCCGCAAAAGGAAAGTTCCCCGAACGGGACCCCGTGTTCAGGACCCTCGCGGTGAACCCCACTATCTCATATGCGGCCTCCCTGTTCAGTTACAATATAGTGTATCTTGGCCCCCTCTGTTGGCTCTTAGAACATCCCCCGAAGGTCAAGATAATCCGCTCCGTACTATCCACTCCGACCCGAGAATACCATCTCAGTCGTTCCGGCTCGGTCCTTAAACTGCACACACTGATAGAATCCATTCCGATCCCGACGCGATGGGGTGCGCTCTACTCGCTCTGTCTCTTCGGACAGCGTAGAGCTTCGAGTTTAGTGTGTTTGCTTGCTCCTGCCGCATCAAATAGTACGACAAACACGTGCTGATGCAACACAGCTGAAAGAGCAGCGAGTGACTTCGATCTCGGGGCTTCTCTAGGATATGCCGCCGTGCTATAAACTGAATGCTAATCGCATTTGCATGCGCAGATGGGTACGCTGTCAACATTACTAACATTCGTCCGACAAATTCTTACGATGGCTTCTCAACCTTGCACAGTCGTGCTCCTAGTGCACGCAACAGCTGACTGAGCAGAGCGTGCTCGTCTCTTGACCCCTCTACGCTTATCTGGATGCCTCGGCACGTCATGGATGTGCCAATTCATACACCCACGCGTGTGAGCCCCTACGGTTTCCTCAGAGATCACATGATACAGCATGAACGGCTCAAGCTGAAGCGTCCGCAGCGTCCACCTTCTTGGAATACAAGATTGTCGAACGTGGTTCGGCATTGCCCCAACGAAACTTAACGAAGCGACCTCTAGTCTCATCGTGTCGAGTAAGTCACAGTACATGTGAAAAGGAGCCTCAAGCTGCAAAGCCCACGAATATTCCGGTTAATCCGACACAGTAGATTCATGTTACATCAACTCGCAAACACAGCGAGGCAGTTCACTATAAGTACACCGTTCAGCTTTCAAAGTTTCTAAGGGGGCGGCCGCCATTATAACAATTCGCGTCGTTCTTTCTCAAGCAGTGCAGGAATGGGCAGATTGAAGCACCCAATCTGCTGCTTGAACAACGTGAAGCTCAACAAATCGATCTCCAGGGCAACGCATCCGCTCACGTCAGTGGTGCTGTAGTTCATATCTGGAAAGAATGTTGTAAGAGTCCTGAAGAGCCCCGAAGCAGGCCGTTGATGGGAACATACTTGTGAAGTCAACACAGAATTGAGCCGCTTTGAATTCGGGAATGCCGATACAAATGTGAGGATCTTCCACTACAAACGGTGGGAGTTAACGAGAGCACGGTTTGGAAGTAATCAAGGGTACGTACGAGACACGGTCTTGTTGAGATAAACGACGCCATTCACCGACAGCGTGACCGACAGACTCTACCATGACACATCAGACGCATGCGCTTCCCCATCTACTTCGCTTCAGACGTACCAAGGTCTGAGGAATCACCGAAATGTTCACGCAAACGTCTCCATTCAGGTGGATCTCGTTAATGCCGACATCAATGCAGCAGAAGCACGTATCATCTGCGCAACCGCACCCATCCCTCAGCACAGGAACTGCAACTTGAGTGAGGGAATGCTCCAGAAGCACCGGGCTACAAAGCCTCTGCAAATGTCTAAACACGTACGTCGCTTCTGATTCACAACATCTACCGAAGAAGCGAAGGCGGCGCCGGCAGCGCACAACACCCACAGAACGAGAAGATATACATAATCGCGATTCATTCTCCAACACAATGGGACTACGAATTAGTTCCCCAAACAAGTCCCTTGAACATTAGGTTGGAGGCATAATATGTAACCCTCTCACATTCGACACTTTGCATCTTATAATGTTCGCTAAGCGTCCGCGATGAAGTCTCACGCGAAATGAATTTAAATGAGGTCGGAGCTTGAAGGGAAAACAGAGACAAACTCAGCGTCCTAAATCAGCTGAGGAGACACACCTACTGAGTCTCTATGTGTAACACCTCTCGAAGCTTTGTCTGTCTCGAATTCGAGCCCGTTAGGGAGTAGCTCGTTTATGGGAGCGTAGTAGGCCTAGCGTAGTAGCGAACGAAGCAGTGGTAGGCCTATGCAGTGTTTGGTGGTTTGGTTTGTTTTTGGCGGGCTTTGGCGGGGCTTTTGGTCTGTTTGTAGATAAGGCTGTTCAGGTTTGGTATACTTAACTGACTGAGACGGTCAGTTGGGTTAACGGTGAGCTGATGTCACCCCATCATCGGCCGTGGCGGATGGCGACTCAGCGACCGTTCAATGTAAACTCCATTCTTCTTCATTTCTTGTTCCCTCCCTCCCAACACTCACTGAACCAAACACTCGGCAATACTGCTCACCGTAACGGTAGAACACAGTGCTGTAGGTAACAAACACCCAGCTACATACAAGTAAATGAGAAAGATCTCCAGCAACTTTCTCCGACGATCCTGGCCATCGAAGCTTGCTTGGTGTGTATCGACTTCGAAACGACAGAAATGGGTCTTCGCGCTTTGGCGGTATTGTGCGTCGCAGCACTGCTCGTTGTTTGCGTTGCTGCAGACACAAAGAACAAGGTCACGGGATTGCCGGGTGCAAACGCCAACATCGTATGTATTATCGGGTTACGCATGCAGAACAGCGGAACCATGCAACCCAATGCTGGCATGTTCGCGGAGCACCTGACTTAGCTCTCACGGCCAAGACAAACATATTCTCGTGGCCACGACTTACTTAGAAACTCATGTACATGCACATGGTACAGGACGCATGCAGGGACACTTATCTCGCAATAGCTGAACTTCGACCAATATACTGGATATGTGACAGTGAACTCCTCTTCAGGGGGAAACATCTTCTACTGGTTGTTTGAGGCGTATACTGGAGCTTCGACCGCCCCATTGGTGCTGTGGTAAGTTCGCTAGCGCAATGCGCTTGTTATTGCGATACAACCGGTTTGCGTCCGGTCTGAAGTAGCGTAGGATGACCGGAGGTCCTGGATGCTCATCAGAGCTGGCTATTTTCCAGGTATGGCTTTTCCCAAGTTCTGTGACGGGACAACTGGTGGGAACTAACCCGCTCACAGGAGAATGGACCGTTCTCGATCAACGACGATCTTACTCTATCAGCAAATCCGTACACATGGAACACGGAATTCAACGTATTGTACGTAGATCAGCCTGTCGGGTATGTTGCACGTCGCTCTGGCTGTCCAGAATGGTTGTGCTGAATATTGACACTCAGAACCGGGTTCTCGTATGTGACCAACCCAGATGGCTATGTCGCCAATATCACTCAGTTCGGTACGATCACTTGATATAGAAAAACACCATATGGAGCGTGCGTGATTTTTTTCTCGCAGCGGACGATATGTACACATTCCTACAGGGCTTCTTTGCACTGTTCCCAGAGTACCAAGGTCGTCCGTTCTTTGTTACCGGTGAGTCCTACGCAGGCCACTACGTCCCGGCTCTGTCTGCGAAGATTGTGCGGGAGAATGCACAGAACCCGAACTCCAAGATCAACTACATCGGCTCGGCAGTTGGGGTATTGTGCGATGATTTTTGGGGCGGTGGACGCGAGCATTTTGGGCTTACAAAGCTTTGTCAGAATGGGATGACGGATCCTCTGGTCCAATACGGTTCCTATGGTGACTACGCGTAAGAATCAGGCCATTCGTTGGCTCGTGACATCGTACTCACCCGCGGACCAGCTATTCGCACGGCCTCATCGACATGCAGACACTGCAACAGATTCAGGGCATCTACCTGAAGTGCCAGGCGTTGCTGGAGAGCGGCGATATTGCTCAGGCATCTCAGATCTGCGACTCCATCATGACCGTGATCAGCAATGAGGCGGGTCCCTTCAATGTGAGGAGTATGTTTGTCGGTGCTGCTGTTGCGTTCGTCTAATGTGCATGGCAGGTGTATGATGTGCGTTTGACGTGCCCCTCGAGTGTTCCGCTGTGCTACGCAAGTTTGCAGTATGTCCAGGACTACATTGCGGTGAGTTACAAGTGTCGTGTTGTGGGCATGGTGCGCTCCTGACGCGCTTCTTCAGCAACCTGCCTTGCTGCAAGCTCTCAATGTGAGCCCGAATGCCAATTGGACCATGTGTAACAACGACGTGTACAACGCGATTAGCGGGGCATGGTTTACTCGCAATACCCAAGATGTGGCCTTCGTCTTGGACAGCGGATATCGGTTCATGATCTATGACGGAAACATGGGATTCATCTGTAAGGAAGTCGCTAGAGGTGGTGCTTTCGAGTTGGTGGCTAACGCTTCTGGTGCAGGTAACTTTATGGGCAATGAGGCTTGGTACGATTTCCCATTGAGAGCAAACCCTGCCTAGCGACGTCTTGCTTATATATAATCGTTTCACAGGGTTCGTGACATGCAGTGGTCCGGGCAGGCTGCCTACTTCACCGCCCCCCGTGAGATCTGGATGGTAAACAACAACATCGCTGGATATGCCAAGTCCGCGAAGACATTGACTCTTGTCGTCGTCAATAACGCTGGCCACATGGTGGGGACATATGTAGATCTGGCCCATGTGATGAAGCCATGCGCTTACCATATCTAATAGGTGCCGATGGATCAGCCCCAGAACGCTCTAGATATGATCACTCGCTTTGTGAATAACAAGCCATTCAACAATTAGAAGGACGACAAGATGTCAATGTGCGATGTTACTATGATACGCAGTTTTGTTGGCAGCATTCTTGTGCTTGCTAGCTGTACAGTTGAGACATCATCAGTAATGCTAATGTTGTCCAACCGGTAAACGGCCAGTTGTTGTAGCCCTCCCCCGTGAACGGGTGATATGTCTCGTATATCGTCCCACTCGACTGAAATCCCCGCATGACTGCGAGCAAGAAGCCATTCTCAATTTGTTGCTTGAGCGAAGCTGCTTCGGGTAATCCACCATAACGCGAGAGACCTTGCGCACATAGGTATTGGACGTTGCCCCAAATGTTTCCTCTCCAGTAGTTGCCATTCTGCCGGAAAACAGGATCTGGGAATACTGAGCACCGATTATACGCCAAATGCCGTAATAGCTCGAGCATACCTTGTTGAGACAACGATAGTAGGCCAAACTCATCCAATAGCAGAGTCGAGTCGGACATCGCTTTGAGGATTGCTTGTATCCTCGTAGAGTTTGCTTCCTCAAGATTGAGACACAACGGCAGCATGCCTTAAGCTGTTCAGGTCCACAAAACTCGGGACAGCTAAGAAAGAACCATACCAGGAAACCCCATGTGGTTTGTTGTGAAACCATTGATAGAATCAAAGTAGAACCCACTCGTCTCATTCCAGAAGAGCTCGTTCAGATTGAAGATGATTTCTTGATACTGCTGCCCATAGTACGCACTCGAGCTGCTATCGTTCATCAGAATCGCGAGTTTCTGCATTGCCAGTGAGGCGACCGCCATCCAGCTCTGCAGATCTACGCTGATTTCCGACGGGTTGGTTTGGTCGGGCCGCGGAAAGTCGTCCCTATCCCTGAATTAAGGATCGGGCCCCGCGCGACGTCCCGGCCTGAGCACATACAACCCGCTATCGAGACTCATATCTTCCAACCGGCCTTGCCAAACAAAGGTGTTCGGGACTTTGGTCTGACAGTTACTCAGGTACCACTGATAGGTAAGCTGCATCTTTGGGTACACCTGGGACAGGAATCTCGACGATGCTGGATAATTCCTCGTCACGTGTTCCTCCACGGTCTGGAAGAAAACTGGCGGATTCATTTGGTTTGTTATGCCTGCCCAAGCCTGCAGATCGCCCTCAGCCACCTTACGCAGACAGCGCCTTATTCGTGTCCGTGTGGTCCGTACCCAAGAAGGAGCCTCCCCTTGAGACTCCGATCCGATGATTTGTTCTCGCGCTATCCAGCCGGTTGTGGTGTTCTGCAGTGAAAACCAACCGAGCACTATCTGAGGAATGTTGGAATGGTTCCGATTCCTTAAGGCGCTGTTGTCATACCTTCTCAAACAGATCAGCATCCCAACGGCTGACAACTTTCTGGTGGAATGCTTCATCCCAAAAGAAAGGCCGAGGAAAACCAAACTTCGACGGAATCATGCTGAAGATCGACGCGTTCGGAAGAAGATACACTTGGCCCGAAACGGGATCTTGAGCATAGCGGTCCCCAGCAAAGAATGAATACCCAACCAGCAGGTGTGAGAGCAACGCTCGGCCCAGCTCCTCAAACTCAGCAGTATCCAAAGTTTCATCTGTGTGCATGTAAGATATGACGCCACATGACCCCTTAGGAGCGAGTTTTGTACCACTATCTTGAACCAACACTGCACCTCGTTCCGCAGGAGCATGCCCACTGGCGGCGGTGCTTGGAGCTTTCAAGAAGGCGGTCGGACTGAAAATACTTGAGAACTTTTCGTCAAAAGAGCTCGAATACCTTTCATATCGAATTAGCAGACAACTCGGGCTGTAGACGAATAAACAACCTCCGCACTGTGACATAAGCGCTTCGAATCCGCCGCTGAGGTCTGATGCAGGAGAATTTACATTTTGCAGCGTGACTGTCCATTGGAAAGGCGTCTTGAGAACCCGCTGCACCACCGCAATATTGTTGTTTTGCGCAGGCACACTCTCATTCGGCAGCAGCTGTAAGTGGTTCGTCCGGTCCTTGATGAGAGGAAGGACCAACTGCGATCCACTAAATGCGGTCCCCGTCTTGTTCACTGCAACGAGATGTGAACACCAACGATCGCACGGAATGCGCTCCTCTATCATGCGGACTTCTACCTGTGTAGTGACATCCAGGAACTTCTTCCTGCCCAAAGTCGGTACTATCTTCGAGAACAGAGAGCATGAAGTCCCCATACTGGGCGGAACTGCCAACAAACCTCAAGTCCGACTGTGATGTCGCATTCACCCGTATGTTTCCTGGTTTTCATAAGACCGTATACTCACGACGCGAAACCTAAAGCAATCACGTGCCAGTGGCATCGTCCGACGAGATGGACACATAATAGAAGACGGAGAGAACCGCCTCGGTACCATCGAACGTATCGCCTGAAACCCGGAAACTAAAGGCGTCGCCACGCTGCTGGGACTTCACGAAGCCGACATTGATGTTACTGTTCACCTATCTCAGAGTCAATCTCCGTGGCGCTGTGGAAGGCTCCCCAGAAGAAGAAGCGCAAGTACATGAAGGCGATCGCCGATCGAAACATTGTAGAAATTCACCCCGTCTGCCCTGTTGACAGTGTATGAAACACCATCGTCGTAGGAGCACGTTTCTCGAAGTCGAATGAAGCCTAGTGGGGGTGGGTTGAGACCGACAGCGCACACGCGTTCGTTGAGACTAATCGCACCTGTTCGCTCATTGAAATACTCATGCCACATGAATCCAAAGTACACTGGTTGAGTGGTCTATACCGCGCGTCATGCCGAGCTGCACGCGACGAAATTGCGGTTTACATACCGACGTCTGCACCCCGCCATACAAACCCGGTCTCCCGACCAAGAAGTCGTTCACAGGAGAAGAGCTCAACCCATGGACCGCGGCCAATTGAGATACAGCGACGAGCAGAGCTGCAATCCAGCCAACAAACTTGTGAGGCGGAAGCATCCGTAGTTCGTGGAAGCTGCGAGATCACTGCATGCTTGGGTCACGCAATGAACTTCAGTATCAGTGACGATGTTACAAACCAGAACGGAGTCGAATAATAACCGCAATGGCGCTGCTAAGTGCACACAAAGTTGGGCTTTGTTGGATTACGGTATGCGCTATATAGGTGACCACAGCACGTTTGGTATGGCAGCAAGCGCACGGACCAAACTCCGTGAGGAATGGGAGGGCAGATAGTGCATATATGAGGTCGCCTCTTCAGAGCATTTCGACATTCGAAGCGAGGATGCAAACCGGTCGATAACAAGTCCACGGACGATGAGAAGTGCATGAAGGGTAGTAATTCTATGGTCCGGCATTCGGTACTTAATTGCTCCCCAAATTCGGGAGCTATGGTAGCTCTGAGCGAATATACTGTAGAGGGGAGGAATCGGAGGATGCTAACGTATCACATAATTCTTGAGAGCGCATCTGTCACTAACTTCAGCAAGGTCAACGGACGACGGAACATAAATGAAGGGTATTTATGTTCCGCATGTGGTACTTACTTCATTGCGTTATACCTTAAAATAGGGTCCCTTGGGTCCTTCTCCAGCGCGTCGCAGGGCGTCGTCTATAAGAAAAAGACTGTATATCGAATGCGATTGCAATTTGCAACCGCAAACACTTAAGCAAGGACATCCAAGCTCCTCGTGACCAAGTTTCGGAAATGGAGACAACTCCATTGGTATTATACTCTACTCAGAGCGAAGGAAGCATAGCTGTCGTCACTTTGAACCGCCCTGAGCAACGCAACGCTGTCGACTGGTATACTGCGAAAGAGCTTGCCACTGCCGTGCGCAAAGCTGAGGCGGATCCTCAAGTGAAGGTGCGACGCGTGAGAGTCTTGCGACGGGTGCATGCTTCATTATAATTCTAATATTTCTGGCGCAGAGCATAGTGTTGACGGGCGCAGGGGGTAATTTCTGTGCAGGTGCCGACCTGAAAGCGCTGGGCACGGAGCGGCAGAATCGGCTCACCCCCGATGGAGATGGCCCAATGGGCATTTCGCGAATGTTCATTTCCAAACCTGTAAGTCCATAGCAATGGAGTCGCTGCGGGGTGTCACCGCCAACTAATCTTCCGGCAAAGGTAATCGCGGCCATCAGCGGGTATGCCGTTGCGGGTGGTTTGGAGCTTGCTTGCTTGTGCGATTTGCGAGTAGTGGATGAGACCGCGATACTGGGTATATTTATGCCTTGAGGCTAACGATCATGCAGTTGTTCAATGCCCTTTGTAGGAGTCTTCTGTCGACGGTTTGGCGTACCGCTTATAGATGGAGGCACCGTTCGACTTCCTCGTTTGATCGGCCTCTCGAGAGCCTTAGACTACATATTGACCGGTCGAGCAATCAGAGCAAAGGAGGCCGTGGAAGTTGGTCTTGCCAACCGCCTGGTCCCGAAGGGCCAGGCGTGCTCTGGTAAAGTTGTACAAGACTGCCCTATGCCCCCGCATCGTTGACATGGTGCCTTGCAGCCGCAGTGGAACTCGCGGAGTCCCTCAACAAACTACCTCAGCGATGCATGCTTTCCGATCGAGAGTCCGTCTACCGCAGCCTCGGAATGTCCACGGAACCCGCGATGGCGCAAGTACGTGGTGTCAGATACCGTCCCGCGTTCGCGCTGCTCATGGTCCCGCATCGTAGGAGTTTTCTATTGGAGTGGACTCATTGATGTCGGGAAGTGCGCTTGAAGGACTGCAACGGTTCAACGATGGTCACGGACGACACGGGTCAACAGTAGCGAGAAGTAAACTCTGATCACTCGCTGCGGGAAGTGGAACACAAAAACGATTATATTTGGTTACAAGACATCTACTCTCCTTGCACTGAGGACGTCCAGCCTCACGCGCGCTCGATGACTCGGACAAAGTCGTGATAACTGAGAAGTCCGGATCCAACCTTGTCGAAGCGCTTGAAGACATGATCCTTCTCCTGCAACACATGATCGTGAGTATGTACCATCTTGGAAGCGCGAGCAGCCCCCGCGACCGTACCTGCTGGGACAGCTGAATCTTGAAGTGGTTCAGTATGAGGTCAAACTCAGCTTTGCTGACCTTGTGGTCTCGGTTGGAATCTACGTAGCGGAACTCATCCATCAACTTTCCGCGGGTGCTAATCGCTGCAAATGAGTCCTACGAGATCACGGACGATTCAACAACAAAACTCGAACCTGCGGAACTTCTCGGCGATAGTCTGGTCCAGCGATTCGGTAGCTGCATCACGAGGGGTCGAGTTCTTCTCGAAGAACTTCAACGTGTGTTCGTCCGCACTAAGAGAGGTGAGAGACAGTCCAAGACTCCCCAGTAAACCCGGCCGGTGTGCATACCGGTTCAAGTTGAACGTGTTGCCGAAGAGCGAAATGGTTCCACCGACGCGCAAGTCGTCCGAGCAGATGAATGAGTTCTGCCCTTGCTGTTTATACTTGCCACGAATGAGGAACAACCCGCCGCTGATCCCGGAATTCCTGCGCGCAATCGGTCACACGACCCAGCCCACCATGCTACATTGCCGAAAAAGCACCTCTGCGGAGGCTCGAAGATCGATAGAGTGTCGTCCGACATGTAAAAGTTCACAATGAAACGGCGTTCCTTGTTGAGGGCATCTTCCGTGATCATAGACGCCTCGAACCGAAGAACGTGACCATCATTCTCGATCTGCTTGGAAAAGTCTCGCTTCGGGGCCTGGCGCAGTGTGAGCGACGCTGCCTGCCAGAACCCAACGCAAACCGAAACCAAACACTACCTTCGGCACAAGATGTAGGACGGAGCCCAAGGAATCCTCTTCCGAGCCAAAGCCATTGTGCGGCGGGATCTCGATAGGTCGCAAGGGCTCATCCTTTGAGCTGTCGAGGGTGTTCTTGTATCTGTCCGAGGTCTGGAACGTGATGCCAAAGTTCTCTTCGTAAAATTTGCGGGTGAAGTAGTCGGCATCCACGCTACGATCGAGCGAATATTAGAGAACAACGACCACCGGGTGCGCGAATTCAGAGAGACAACATACAGCTGGATCTCACGGCCAAACACATTGATCATGGCGCCAACATAAAGATCCTCGTAAGTGTAGTAATCCCGTTCACCTGAGCACAAGGTGAATGCCGGCACTCATTCCGCATATGCAAGCTACAAAAATACCTCCGATCGAAGGCTGGAATGCCCGGGGTAACTTCTGTCGCCTCAAGAACATCGGGAAGGGATCCCGCCCAGAATTGGAATCCAATATTTCACGAATCTCGACCGTATCATCGGCAAGGAAGTAGTGCAACACCTACCGGTGCATTCCATTAATGCCTCTGGAAATGTACCGAACCGAGAGAGGAGGGAACACATACGAATGCACGCTCGTCGCCGAAGAGCTCTGGGGTATCGTCCCATATGCAGTAGAATCGCAGAACCTTGCGGTCGTTTTCAAGATACTGACGCAACGGATCCATGCGGGCGCCGACATTGCGCGCAGGCGACTGAATGCCGCGCTTCTTCTCCAGCAGGTCGTCATAGCTGTCGCGAGGGGCGGACTCGTTCGCATTCACAGAAACACCCGCGGAGGTCAGGAATTTCTGCATTTCCAAAGTTTAGCGAGACTGTGTTACTCTTGACACAGACGACAGATCCCATACCCGAGTACCCTCATTGCACGAATAGATGTGGAAAGTGCGTCCAAAGAGCGTGATATCAATGCCAACATTGAAGTCACGGAATGTGAACTTGGACCAGTCATCCTTGGGCACAGTTTGGCGCTTGATGAAGACTCCCTGCGGGATACCGCTATTCTCGACCTTCGGCTCCGTTACGTGGATGGTGTCATCCTCCAGATAATAGTTAATCACACATTTGCGAACTCGGTAGTTCTCCAGCGCGCTTTCATGCACAGACTCCTTGAAGAAGCCCGAGAATTGAAGCACCTAGCCTTGTCAGTGAATCGAGATTACGCGCCGCACCAACCGACAATGGACATACCGGTCGTTCCAGAGCACCCTGCAATTCAGGCGACCGCAGGTACTCTGCGGCGGAAGACTTTGGGGAGCTGGCCGGCTTGTCTGTGATTGGAACGCCTTGCTTCAAATCAAACAACTGCTTCTTCGCAAAGTTTTGCTTTCTCTGCAAACGGGGAGGGCGCGTTGTTAGAGGTGCAACAGGCCACACACAACATAGGCCACATACGGGGTCCACAAAGGTGTTGCCCGGCAGCAACGGCAACCTAGTTGCCATTTCCGAACAGCGGTGGGGCGTTAACAACGGGGGTTGTAGCAGCACTTACAAACGAAGCGCAATATTGATTAAGAAGTATAGCAGGTGCGAGAGCCAAGTGTGTCCTTTGTTTTGCAGTGCACAAGAGGAGATAGAGCGTTCTGTTTTCAGATATAGAAGAAGAAGATGCCTCTCGTGGGGTTTACTTGTGCAAGCACAACGGCGGATTCATCATTCATTGCCATGGAGCGAATGAAATGTAACGGACATTGCGCATTTTGTTGGGGTGTCCTATCAATTAGTGCTCCATTTCGTACGAATTTGTGAACCTGTCCGATAAAATCACGCATTCTATGTAAAATTGCAATTTGAATAAAACGCTTACAAAGGAAAATCTGGTTCAAATTTTTTGTGCTTCCTCTACCAATCAAAATGGGTCCTACTTGATACCCAGCCTTGGTATGTTGTAGCTGCTAGTTGAAGGTCGCTCGTTGTACGGGGAGTTGTACGCGTATGCCCCTGGCTGTGCCTATCTATGCCCACAGGTTCGCGTTGGCGCTCAGTTGTAGGCCTATCGATAATAATCTCCGCAAATCTGCTGAATTATACCTGAATTGCACACAATTATTACCTCCTGATCGACAACAATTGGAAGGGTAAACTATAGAACAACAATCGAAAGATCATAATTGCATCATTCTAAGTATTGCGCAATGGTGTTCTTGAGCCCCGAAGCAGGAACTCTAAGAGAGACTCTTCAGTCGATTGGAGGCAATGGAGGGAGGTCGCCCTAGTTTCAATGGCATTGCTTCCGTGAGCAATTCGAGACAATCAGATTGTGATTCAGAATCTGTTTCCCCGAGTTTCGCACAATGTCATGACGAAGCGGGACCGAAGATTGTCGAAGAAAATGACAATGTACAACAAAGACTCAGGAAGCAGATACAAGAAGATGCGCAGCGAATCGCTCTTCTTCGAAGAATGCAGGAAGCAACTGGCGACTCTCTAGGCTCGGAATTAGCAGACGTGATTCTCAATGACGAAGATAGAGAGCTCCTCAACGGGGAATCTCTATTAAGAGACTTCGGTCTACTTGGATTCGGAGAGTCATTCGACGATCTTGCACAGGTGGAGGTCGAAAACGCCGAACTCGATTCTGAGTCAGAGGAATCAGAATCTGATTCTGATCCAAATCACCACGATTTGGTCGAAATGGGCGAGCGCAATGCTGCAATCGCCGGCGAAGAGCGAGAGGATGCCAACAATCTTGTTGTTGGCTATCAATCCCGTAGAAAGCAAGATGTAAGTCGGACATTTTGTCAATTGCGATAGTCATAGTAACTATTATCGAGGAGAATCAGATTCAAATGTTGAAATTTAATTGTCCCTGCTGCTTGTCTTACAACAGCAGTTGCTCATCGGTCTCGCAGGAGATTCGTTTCCAAAGAGGAGTCCGAAGAGCGAAGGTTACTGGGGCGCTGAAAGACAACATAGCGAAGGTCGCATGTGACGAGTGTCTTCAGGTGCTAGGTCCTCTTCTCGAACAGTTCAGGGTCGCTCGTAGGCATACAGCAGCGAAGATGTTGAAAGCGAGAGCGCAAAAGAAGAAACGTCAGAACGGGTCTGCTGAGGGCATGCAGGATATTGGTATTGACAGGGCGGCTGAAGAGAAATGGATTGCGTCGAACGTGTTTGATCCGTATGGCAACTCCATTGTGCATTCGACCTGCGCTTCAATTCTGCTGCATGTGAGCATGCAGAGAATAAGTCGTATTCGGAAGCAAAAGCAGATGATGGGTCAGCGGCCCATACTTGCAGTGAAGAAGAAAGACATAACATGGGCGGATATTCCCCTTATTGAAGTGCCTTACATGGTGGACTCATTAAAATGGTTCACAAGCCTTCCACCAGACGCGACAGTCCGCGTCCACAATCCGGGTCATCGACATGGTAACTTTGGGAAACCATCTCACTCCAAGCAGCTGTATCGCGAACATTTCAGATCTTTTGTGTCGATCAGGTACGCTAGGCTGCGACAAAGACGTAGTATCTTCTATGTCGTTTGTCTCATCGCTATTCCGCAGATCTCGGACAAATGGGCGTTCGGAATCATCTAAGGGACCGCTCTACTTTCTTGATGAGAGGTACACTCGAATTGGTGTGTACTCGAGGCAGGAGCTGGAGGATTCTATCATTAGGGGTGCACCTCTAACGACCAGCGAACTTCGGCATTCCTTGACTTATGACTTCAACTGTTACTTGAAAGAGGAGTGTCAGCTGGGCGAAAGACCTAGTGTTTCTGCAACATCCGTCAGGACCTGGCTTCGTAGTGACTTTCCAAGATACGCTTTGTCACCGCACAAGTCGGACTACTGCGATTATTGCGCCAGTCTCGTGACAGAGTACCACAAGTACTACAAGATTGCGTTGAACCTCAAGAACGCCCGCAAATGCTACGATGCGGACGTTGAGCACAATCTGGCCCTGGCACGTCAAGCCTCTGAGAGCAAGAAAGCTCATCTCGAATTGTGCGTCAAAGAACTCGCTCATCAGAAGGAGTTGAACAAGCTGTGCTTTGACGGCTATGCTGGAATATCGGCGCTACTTCGTATTGACCCAGGCTTGGACCTTGTAGGCCACCCGAGTGTCAAGGATTTTGTTTACGTGTTCGATGCGGACTACCAAATGGGCAAAGTGATTCCGCAATGGGGAAGCAGCCCTCAACCCGGTGCAACTTTCTACATGGAAAAGTACGGCATTGATGTGTTTGGGATTGTGCGGCATACGGACAAAGCTGGATTCGTGTACATTGCAGGGGAGGAAGTTGGGAATAAGAACGCGGATTTTACAACTACTTTTCTCAACGACTTTGTGACCCGGCATGTGCCCAAATGGGTTCGCAACATTGCTGTTAGAATGGACAACGCGGCAACCAACTTGAACCAGTACGTAATCGGCTGGGCTATGGCACTGGTTCTTCAGCAGCGATTCTCTTCTGTTCGACTGACCTATATGGTGCCTGGACATGGAAAGTTTGCACCTGACCGATTGTTCTCGAGAATTGCGAAAGCGTACGATCGGCATGACGTCTTCACGCCTCAGCAATTCATAGAGCGTTGTGTGACTCCTTTCGCCGCTGGTCTTGTTTTCGGGGCCCAGGACATCATCTCGTTTAAAGAGGCTCTTCACTTTGGTCCTGTTGATAGCATCACGTCATACAGAGATTTCTTGATTTGTTTGTCGGACACTGGCGCGGCGGTGCTGCGGGTCAGGAATAACAACATTGATGCTGACTATGTGTTCCATTCTGAAACAGCTGAGACATCATCAAATAGACGACGTTCTGACTGCCTCCAGCATCTCGGCCTGTTTTCGTACGCTGCGCTGAAGATGGATTCTCCCCTTCCTGACAAGAAACGGAACACGCTCACAAAGATGTACGACACCTATGTTCTTGACGACGATCGGCCATCGTACATTCCACCGAGACAGGAAGCAGCTCTACCAGACGAGGTGAGCGAACTGTTTCTTGATGCATGTCCTGTTCGTATCATCTCTCTAATACATTGCTTGCATAGGAGCGACTTCGATTGGATGATCCTGTAAACATTGTCCCATTGCCGAAACGCGTGAGGCGGAGAGACGTGAATGCAAATCGTGCTGGTGACTCTGATGCTGCTGTTCCTAACAATGGCAGTGCTGCTGCAGAACCTGATGGCACTGTGCTCGGACAGGCTAGCAAGCGAAAGCGCAAAACTACTCGGTAATGCACCTGTACTATGGTAATAGTAACAATGACATTGTCATTGACATTGTCCTTAATAAACAACACCCATTGACGATTAAGATCTTCAGAATCTGATTCTTCAGAATCGGAAAGATCTTTGTGATTCTGATTCGACAAATTTAATAGAGGACTTAGCAGGCTAACTCTGGTTACGAATTTGACCAAGCCAGTACTGTGAGTTCTCGTACAATTTTGTACGCCAGTCCAAATCAAAATGTACGCCCACCCCGAAAAAATGGACCCCGGGGTGGTTTGGTGCTAGGACCCTTTTCAAAGTAGAAACGCGCAGAAGCGACCCTTCCACCCTTTGTTTTCCAACCCCTCTAGTTCAAAATTGACCCTATTTATGCCCATTTTAACATTTAGAAAGAGTTCTAGAGCAGACAGAGAGCTTTCTATTGACACCAAACACCCAAAACTGACCCCATGCATAGACTGAGTGATTTTATCCTACAGGTTCACATTTGTACGAAATCTGAAATTATTCATTTCGTACAATAGCTTGTGCCGATGACGTCATCTTTCATTTCTATGAAAAGATTGCTGCAACTGATGCTTGACTCTACTGAGCCAGGCTAGGCCGCTAGGGCCGCTAGACTAGTTACGTTAGGACCTGGTGTACTTAAGTTACTTAGCCTAGGTGTTAAGTAGCCTAACTAAGTCTTTAAGTACAAAGTGACTTCAAGTGTCAGACCGCGTTCTGATTTTGATTCTACTACTAAACGGAGCTTGGTTAGGACTTAGCAACTAAGTGACTTCTTGATAACAGTAGTACCGACAATAGTGACACTGACAGTACTACTTTAATAATAGTAATATTGTTAGACTTTGTTTCAGACTAGGCCTAAACTACGTTACGTTACGTAACGTTACGTAGTACTACGTTACGTTAAACTAAGAGTCGCTAGTGTCGCTGACTAAGTCTTAACTGTCTTAGTCTTAGCGCCACAGTAGTAACTGTTACTGTTACTTACTGTTAGTTAGCACTGTTACTACTGTTACGGACACTGACCAACAATGTCATTGTCAAGGTCATCAGCGACACAACAACTTGACACACTGCGCTTTATGAATCAGATTAACGTAGATTAGGACAGTTGCATCGTCGACACAATCATTATTAAATTAATAAATTAAATAATAATGACAATGTCATTGTCATTGTTACAGCTTACTCAGAATCTGATTCACAAACTGCGCTCCAACCGAAGAGCAGCACAGGGGCAGCAGGGCACTGTCACTGTTACCAGTGATACTCGGTAGAATCGGATTACATAATTTACTGGATTGCAATGCCATGACAATGTCAGACAATGACATTGTCATTGACAATGTCATTTAATTTAATTTTTCTGGTCCGCATCATTCTGGTTAGGGTTAGGGTTAGAGTTAGGATTAGGGTTAGGGTTAGGGTTAGGGTTAGGGTTAGGGTTAGGGGATAGGGTTAAAGGGTTAGGGTTAAGTTAGGGTTAGGGTTAGGGTTAAGATAGGGTTAGGGTTAGGGTTAGG